>Ga0209573_1000244_pt1 | contig 133803 bp, 127 predicted proteins | sample TNRBio252014_DNA_FD_185870 | JGI IMG/M metagenome (GOLD analysis project Ga0209573, IMG submission 185870) | Wastewater treatment Type I Accumulibacter community from EBPR Bioreactor in Madison, WI, USA - TNR Reactor_6/25/2014_ DNA (SPAdes)... | ecosystem: Engineered > Bioreactor > EBPR >...
TCGGCAAGGTGTCGAACCGCATCATCAACGAAGTACGCGGCATCAACCGGGTGGTCTACGACATCTCCGGCAAGCCGCCGGCGACGATCGAGTGGGAATAATTACATAGCGTTTAGGTACTATTGGTACCTATTGAAAAAACGAGACAACCCATTGATAAAACAATGGGTTTTCTTTTATCTACTATTGGTGACTATTAGGGGTAGGTAAATTCTGGAGACGGTATCCGTGGCGGTATTGGCATTTTGGCGAGACACTCGTATGATGAATACCGTCACTTTGAAAACGTCGGGTTGACGGTATCGCAAGTATGAAAACCTAGCATTCATGCGGGTTTCAAGGCAAATAATGGAAGTTTGCCGCTGACGGTATCGGAAGAACCCGGGATAGGTACCCCATGCTTACTGATACCCAGATAAAGAACCTCAAGCCCGCCGAGAAGCTCTACAAAATGGTGGATCGGGATGGGCTCTACGTTGCCGTTACCCCCTCCGGGGTCGTCTCTTTCAGGCTTGACTATCGGCTGAATGGTCGAAGAGAGACTGTCGTCCTCGGGCAGTACGGACCCGATGGCATTAGCCTGAGCGAGGCGAGAGAACGTCTGATCGCGGCCAAGAAGGAAATAGCGTCTGGAAAGTCGCCTGCAAAGGAAAAGCAGCGGGCTCTTCAAAAGACGAAAGAGGCCAAGACGTTTGGCGAATTTACGAATCTCTGGCTTAACGATAATCGAATGGCCGAAAGTACCAAGGCCATGCGGAAGAGCATCGTTGACCGCGATATCACGCCTATCTTTGGTCGCCGGCTATTGAAGGAAATTACTTCAGAGGATCTTCGGGCGCATTGCGAGAAAATCAAAACCAGCCGAAACGCTCCAGCTACAGCAGTCCATGTTCGGGAAATCGTCAGCCAGGTTTTCCGTTTCGCTATCGAGCGTGGTCACAAGGTCCCAAATCCGGCCGATGACGTAAAAGCATCTGCGATTGCCACCTTCAAGCCGAAAGATCGTGCATTGTCACCGGATGAGATCAAGATCTTCTTCCAGGAGCTGGATCGCGTTCCGACCCTGCCTACCATCAGGCTTGCTCTCCGGCTCGTGTTGCTGACCATGGTACGGAAAGGGGAGCTTCTGAATGCAACTTGGGATGAGGTTGATTTTGTTGGCGCAAAATGGACCATACCTGCGGTACGGATGAAAGCTAGGCGCGCGCATGTTGTCTATCTGTCTCAGCAAGCCATGGACATCATGATCGCCTTGAAGACTTGTGCTGGTGGATCCAAATTTTTGCTGCCATCTCGGTATGAAGGTGACAAAGGTATGTCCAACAACACATTGAACCGTGTGATTACCGTTACTGTCGGGCAGGCCAAGGAGAAAGATCTACTGCTGGAAGACTTCACCGTTCACGATCTTCGTCGAACCGCGTCGACGCTTCTGCATGAGGCTGGTTTCAACACCGATTGGATTGAAAAATGTCTTGCTCACGAGCAGAAGGGTGTTCGCGCTATCTATAACAAAGCGGAATACGCTGAGCAGAGGAAAGACATGCTTCAGCAGTGGGCGGACATGGTTGATGGATGGATTGCGGGTACAAGCGTTATCCCGGTTCTAAATCGGGCAGCCGCTTGATTTGAGTCGTTAAACTCGTTGTTGGCTATCTAGGTCACTTAGCCACTGTGGGTTGCTATCCAACACTACGCGAGTCATAAGCGGTTTGTCAGTGACTTTGAGTTCAGTGCTTCCCGGATCGCTCTTTTCCGTTGATGCGGATTGCACAGTCAAGTCGATCAGCTAGTGGATTGACGAAAATCGAAATCGTTGTTGCCATTCCTGTGGGGCTGAAAACGTGTGAAGCCAAAAACGGTTAGTCTATGAACGGCGAATCTGCGACGATGGCCCACGATCCCTTTGGGTTTTCATTTCAAGAGGCTTTCCGTTTGCATACTGCGTACGATAGAATGAAAATTATGTAATCACATAATTGCTTATGCTCAATGTCCACACTCTTTGCATGGCTTGGTAACTCAGATCTCCGTGCTGCAGAGGGTTCTCTAGGTGGGGGCGTAGGTCCCATCTTAACGGCGCTCGAGACGGGTGTTTTCGAGTGTTTAGTGCTCTTATCCGACCACGGAAAGCAGCAAACGCAACACTTTGTGATGTGGTTGCGCAGCAAGGTTGTCTGCGACATTCAAGTACGTTACGAAAAACTGCGTAGCCCCACAGATTTTGAAGATATTTACGTTGCAGCCAACCATGCGGTTTCTGCAGCGCATTCTTTGTCCTCCAGGCAGAAAATTACTTTTCATCTAAGTCCAGGCACTCCAGCCATGGCTGCTGTATGGGTGCTTTTGGCAAAAGCAAAGTACGGAGCTGCGTTAATCGAGACATCTCGTGAAAATGGTGTGCGCCAGGTTGTTGTTCCATTCGATTTGGCAGCTGAGTTTCTGCCTGTATCCACTAAAAATGCTGATGATGCCCTTGCGCAACTTGTGCAAGGTTTGCCACCAGCAGCGCCTGAGTTTTCCAGCATCACTCATCGATGTAGTGCAATGAAGCGTGTAGTCGCGATGGCGCAGAGATTGGCTCAACGCGATCTACCTGTATTGATTCAGGGCGAATCTGGAACAGGTAAGGAACTCTTCGCACGTGCGATCCATGCCTTCAGCAAACGAAAGGACGCGCCCTTTGTTGCGGTCAACTGCGGAGCCATCCCTCTTGAGCTGATCGACTCCGAACTGTTCGGCCATGAAAGGGGCGCATTCACCGGTGCCCATACAACCCGTGCAGGCTACTTTGAGGCGGCTGATGGAGGAACGCTTTTTTTGGACGAAATCGGTGAACTGCCACGGCAGTCACAGGTTCGACTGCTGCGCGTACTCCAAGAGCATGAGGTGACGCGCCTGGGGGCCAGTAAGTCCCGAAAAATCGATGTGCGCATCGTCGCCGCTACCAACCGAGTTCTACCGGAAGAAGTTCGGGAAGGGCGATTCAGAGAGGATGTGTATCACCGAATCGCGGTTGGCATCTTGGTGTTGCCTCCCCTGCGTGCTCGCGAAGGGGACCTCAATCTATTGATCGACGCTTTGCTGGCACAGATCAACCGCGAAGCAACTTCACAGCCTGGCTTCCAACATAAGATCTTGTCTGTTGGTGCCAGAAAGCTTCTTCTTCGTCACGCCTGGCCGGGCAATGTGAGGGAACTGCACAACGCGCTTTTGAGGGCATCCATCTGGGCGCCAGGAGAGGAAATAGCAGCCGAGGATATCGCTGAGGTTCTCTCGTTCACATCCACCGGCACAGACGACGCCATTCTTGGAGCCGCACTTGGCAATGGGTTCTCGCTGCCTGATCTGATGGCAGATGTGGCTCGGCACTACCTGGATAGAGCCATGGAGCAGAGTCGTGGCAACAAGACCGAGGCAGCGAAGCTGTTGGGTCTTGGCAGTTACCAAACCTTGACGAATTGGTTGCTCAAGTACCAGTCAAAAACTTCAGGCACGGATGGTGCTTAGACATAAGAACTTTTATGAATTGGAGGCTAGGTCATGGGGTTTGCCAAATACCAAGAAGACATCGTGAGCAGATACGTCGGCGATCTCGCGATGCGTTCCACCAAGGCGCCGGTTTCACCACCCAAGACACCAAGCCCGAATACGAAAAATCAACCTGATCAAAGGACAAAGAAGATGAGCAGTCTCAAAAAATTCGCTGTCGCCACGCCCCGGCCTCTCCCTGTGATCGTCTTGGCTGACACAAGTGGCAGCATGGGGGAGAACGGCAAGATCGAAGCGCTAAATGCTGCGATGAAGGACATGGTCTCGACTTTCGCCAAGGAAAGTCGTTTGCGTGCCGAGATCCAGGTGGGCCTGATCACCTTTGGTGGCAAGGCGCAGATGCACTTGCCATTGGTTGCGGCACATGGCGTCGCAGGGTTCTCGGAATTTAAGGCTGACGGTGTCACGCCGATGGGTGCGGCATTTGATCTCGCGCGTCAGTTGCTGGAGGACAAGGATCGCATCCCCTCCAGAGCCTATCGCCCCGTCTTGATTCTGTTGTCTGATGGACAACCGACCGACGACTGGGAGGCTCCTTTCAAGGCTCTTTGCGACTCCGAGCGGGCACAGAAGGCGACCCGGCTAGCTATGGCGATTGGGCCGGATGCCGATGAAGCAATGCTGAAGGATTTTGCAAACGACGCAGAGGCTCCCATTTTTAAAGCCCACAACGCCCGGGACATCCACCGCTTCTTCCGAGCAGTGACCATGAGTGTGACCACTCGCACGGCAAGCCAAAATCCAGACATCTCAACCGCATTCGTTGTCCCGCCGCCGGATGACGACGTACTGGACCTCGACTTCCAATGAGGTTTATTGCCTGCGGCGCGAGCGTCATTGGCCCCCGACACCGGGATCTGGGCGAGCCTAATCAGGACGCGATGGTTCTGGCGGGTTGCCGAGGTGGCTGGATTGCGGTTGTGGCAGACGGATTGGGATCGAGAGCACGTAGTGATCTGGGGGCACGTAGTGCCTGCCAAGTTACCCGGCGGATCTTGCGCGCTACATCGAGCACCTTCGATCTACCCGCAACCCTGCCCTTGATTCATCAGCAATGGCTTGAAGCGATCGTTCCGACAACTCCTAGAGACGCCGCGACCACGCTGCTGTTCGGCCGCGTGACAGATCAAGGCGATGTCCATGCAGCCCAATTGGGTGATGGTCTTCTGCTGGTGAAATGCGCTGGCGAGTTCCGTCGCATCACGCCAGAGCGCAGAGCCTATGGCAATCAGACTTGGGCACTTGAGTCCACGCACCTGCAGGACAAATGGAGCTGTACGAAAGGCCGATTCACCGAGCCGGGTGATGGTGTTGTCTTGATGACAGATGGCGTGGCCGATGACCTCGAACCGGCACAACTTGCCGACTTCTTTGATGCGCTTTACCAAGACTTAAGCGCTCGAAATCGGCGCAGAGGCAGACGCTGGTTGCAGTCTGAACTGAATGACTGGGCGACACCCTTACACAGCGACGACAAAACACTCGTGGCCATTTTTAGGACTTCTGAATGAGCACAGCAACACCAGAGGCACCAAAGAAAAACAGGACGGTGCTAGACCAACACGGTCAATCCTATGAACTGACAGGGCGTATCGGCGAAGGTGGTCAGGGGATCGTTTGCACGACCAACTACCCCAATGTACTCGTCAAAGTCTCGCGCGCAACCACAGAAGAAAAACGAGCCAGTTGGACGAACAAGATCCGCGCACTTATGCGTCAGCCACTTGAGGGCCTTCCTATCGCTCATCCGCAAGCCCTCATTACGCAGCCGCAGCCCGGCTACGTCATGGAGCTGATGGATGGACTTGTCCCAATGACTGAACTGATGCAGGTCGCAACGGACGCCTTGATGTCAGATGAAGGCCTCTCCGGCTATGTGAAGACAGGCGGTCTGTTGCGCCGGTTGAAGATGCTCGCGCGTCTGGCTCGTGTGCTGGCGGAACTGCATGGCCGAGGACTCGCCTATGGCGATCTTTCTCCTGCAAATGTCTTCGTATCGCAGTCACTAGAGTACGCCGAAGTCTGGTTGATCGATGCTGACAACGTTGCGAGTCAGTCGCGTGACGGTCAGCAAGGTGTGTTCACCCCTGATTACGGGGCTCCCGAGATTCTGAGAGGAGAGTCCGGCATCAATACCCTGACCGATAGTTGGAGTTATGCGGTCATGGCGTATCGCATCCTCACGCTGGTTCACCCCCTCAAGGGGGACGTTGTTCTTGAGGGTGAACCCGAGCGCGAAGAGGCGGCTCTCCGTGGCGAACTCCCTTGGGTAGATCACCCAGTTGATCGCAGCAACGCCTTGTTGATAGGCCTGCCCCGCGAGTTAACGCTTAATGCTCCACTGCGAGCCCTATTCGAGCGATGCTTCAATGCCGGGCTGAATAATCCGGGTGAGCGGCCAAGTCTGAGTGAATGGGCTGATGCCCTTGAGGCCGCCACGGGTCATTGCGATCAATGTGAGTCTTGTGGCAGCACGTTTTTCTACACATCGAAGCACATCTGTCCATTCTGCGATCACGCCCAGGATACGAATCGCACGATCCTCTTGCAGGAATATCGCTATATGCCGCCGGATCTGCTCCGGGAGGGCTTGCCGGACGACGTTCCAGAGTCGTTGATTCGAAAAGAGTGCTGGACTCGCACAGGCAAGGCGATGGTTTTGAGTATGAGCCCTGCCGAGTTAAAGACTTTGCCCTTGGGAACGTCCCTGTACGCGGATGCCCGCCCGCTATGCACTGTCGAACTTGCCAAGGATGGCTTGTGGATAGAGCCATCAGCCGGTACGCAAGTTTCCTTGCAGAGAGCATCTGACGACAAAGTCGTCGCGGTTGTGCGTCGGCAGCGGCTCAAGTCAGACAGTCGTTCAGGAGTGTCTTTCTGGCTCCACCTAGGCGCAGTAGAAGAAGAGCACGTCGTTTGGCGTTTCAATTGGTGAGGCAACGATGAAACTCTGCGACTTTCCTCTTCTGTCGGGTGAACTTGCCCAGTTCACCTGTGACGACCTAAGTGCTGATTGGCAGATCGGTGAGGCCGTATCAGTACAGGCACACGGTAATGACTATCTTCTCCGTCAGGGCGACTCCGTTTGCGTCGGCAAAGCAGAAGGACGCCAAGATCGAACTGCGCTCCAGGTTCAACGAGGCCTGACGTTGTGGGTGTTAAGAAATCGACATGGAGAGGTTCTCCACCTTCAATCGCTGGATTTGGTCGAGCAGATCCAGTTGGATATGGCGATTTCTGTTGATGAGGCCATTGCGGAGCAATTGGCCAGCAGGGGTGAGATTTCTGCACCAGACGTACCCACTGCAGTTGGTTGGTTGAATGAGCAATTCATCTCTGCCGAGAAAGCAACGAACTCAGAAATGGATCGTGTTTTTCTTGGTCGCTTCGACAACGCTTCCGATGAGAGTTTCGTTCTGTTTGGTGCAGGCTGGCGCGGCAACGTCAAACGAGATGCTGGCGTGCTGAAACTGATGAGCGCCACTCGTCTCAAGGGTGCTACAGCACGTGTGGCGATGGCCGTTGGCAAGATCTCTTTCCAAGATGCCAGTGTCGCCGTGCGGCTCCAGAGTACAGAGCAACGCGCACTCTTGGATGCCGCTCTGCGCGACAACGGCAGCTACCTACGTTTATGGCAAGAGTATGGTGCGCTCGAATGGGAGCAGGCTCGAGATTGCGCGAGAGAACTGGGTTCTCTTCGCTTCAAGAGCGCGGAACTCGTCGAAGGTGAACTGTGGGCCTGGTTTCTAAAAGTTGATGCTGATCATCTGAAGGATTTCAGGAAGCGATGGAAAGCTTTGGGACTGGCGAACACGACGCAAGTGGAGCTTGGGGATCGGGAGCTTGATCTTGATTCCGAGGTTGAAGACGCGCCGGGCAAATCTGATCGAGCACGCCGTCGCCCGGTTCGTGGTGTATTGAGGTTCGAGCGAGAGGGCGTGGTCTTGGTTCCGAGCCAGGACCGGCGCTCAGAACGCCCCCCAACCAAGGGGTTCATCTACTACTCACTATCGGGTGATGAAGCCGTACAGACTCGTCGTGCGCGCGCAAGGCAATCCATCAATGAAGGGCGGCGACTGCCGCAATTGAGCTATTTGCTGGAAGGTGTGGCCCCGCCAAGCGCCCGGCGACGTCAGCTCGACGGCTTATCCACCTACGCCAAATCTTGCTTCAAGGGTGTTCCGACCACGCGCCAGATTGAGGCGTTGGAAAAGGCGATAAATACACCTGATATCGCACTTATCGTTGGCCCACCGGGAACGGGCAAAACCCAGGTCATTGCAGCTTTGCAGCGGCGCCTTGCCGAAACACTCGGTGACAACTCGCTGCAGCACCAAGTGCTGATCAGCAGTTACCAGCACGATGCGGTCGATAACGCCCTTAATCGTGCTGAAGTCTTTGGCTTGCCTGCCGTTCGAATTGGCGGTCGAGGGCGCCGTGACGAAGGCGGTGTCGACCCCGTTGGTGTTTGGTGTGAACGCAAACGGAAGGAAATCTCTGTTCGGCTCGACGCGATTCAACTGAATGAGCCGCTGACCCAACCATTGGAAGAACTTGATCGACGTATCACGGCATTGAGACTCGCAAGCATGTCGGCACAGGAACGCCAAACACAGTTCGAGCAAATTGATATCCTTTTGCATCAGCTGTTCGATCTGGACGTTCGTCTCCCGGCCCATATTAAGGACCGATGGGATGAGTTTCTTGCTCAGCAGAAGAGAGTCGAAACCCAGCGTCAGGCCAATGAGCCTGCTGGTCTTGTGCGCTTGCTGCGGGCTCTGCGCACCAGTTCCATCGGGTTCGCCGACGACGGTCCGGACAGAGTTCACCAACTTGAGCGTACGCTGCGACGTAGCAACGCCAACCTTCAAGATTCGGAATGGAGCTTGCTCCAGCGGCTTTCAACGGTTGCCGATGCAACAGAAGCAGACCTTGCAGAATTGGCTGCATTTAAGCGGTCCATGCTGGATCGGCTGAGCCCCGATTACAGGCCCCCTCAGCTTAAGCAGGCGTTGAGCGGAGAAGCACTTGGTCTCTTGGCCGACATCGAGCACGCAATTGACGAGCCTTTGCGTCAATCTCGCCGTGGCATCTCTGCAGTAGTGGCCTCGTACCACGCGGCACTTGCCCAAGCCCCCAATGAGGCAGCGAGAGCGGTCCGCGAGTACGCCAGCATTGTCGGTGCGACCTGCCAGCAGTCAGCTGGTAAGGCAATGAGCAGCTTGAAGGAGTTGAGCGACCTAGATGCCTCAGAAGGAATTGAGTTCGACACGGTTGTCATCGACGAAGCCGCGAGAGCAAATCCTCTCGACCTTTTCGTTCCTATGGCGATGGCGCGGCGTCGCATCATCCTGGTTGGCGACCATCGTCAACTACCTCACCTTGTTCAGCGAGAGCTGGAAGATGAACTCATTTCCAGGCAAAGCCTGACTGAGGCACAAGCGAAGGCGTATGAGCAGAGTCTTTTTGAGCGGCTGGTGAAGCAGCTTAGGGAGCAAGAGAAAGTCGACAACATCAAGCGCGTCGTGATGCTCGATACGCAGTACAGAATGCATCCAACACTGGGTGACTTCATCAGCACACAGTTCTATGAATCTGAGGGATTGGACGTCTTGCACTCGGGGCGACCTGCGCAGGATTTCGTCCACACGATTCCTGGCTACCAAGGCAAATGTGCGGCTTGGTTGGATGTGCCTCTGCAGGACGGGAAAGAAAAGTTCCTCAAACCCGGTTATGAAAGACGGGCGGAGGCAATTTCTATTGCAAAAGAGGTTAAGCGGATTGCAGATTCTTGTGGGCCATCGATGAGCATTGGGGTCATCAGTTTTTACCGCGCACAGTGTGACCTGATACTTGATGCCCTCGCTGACGAGGGCTTGGCAGAGGAAGAGGATGGTGAAATCCGGATCGCGCGCTCCTACCGGCAGACTGAATCGCGTGATGAGCGACTGCGCGTCGGCACGGTTGACGCGTTTCAAGGCAAAGAGTTTGACGTCGTCTTCCTGTCCATCGTGCGAGCTAACGACGTGGTCGTTCCCGATCAGAAGGAAGGAGAAGAGCGCGAACGATTGCTAAACGGCAAGTATGGTCACTTGCGGTTGGCAAATCGCTTGAACGTGGCGATGAGTCGCCAGAGGAAGCTCCTTGTCGCCGTCGGTGCCAAACACATGGCCGAAGGACCCGAGTCTGAGGAAGGGGTTCCGGCTCTGGCTGCGTTCCTCAAGCTTTGCAGAGAGGAGATGGCGCATGGCCGCTGATCGCTATCTTCGCTTCGATGTCCGTCGCCCCCCAGGTGGGCGTCCGCTTCTGTGGCCTGTCCGCGTTTGGAAGGTGCTTTATCCAACAAAGCGTGTCCTCAAGTTGAACCTGTTTCAGCAGGCGATCCTTGGACTTGCGAGGGCTAGATGCCAGGACAGTTCGGAAATGGCGGAGTTGCTGGGCCTAGACCGAGAACTGGTGGCATTCATCATGGCAACACAACTGATCCCGAACGGCTGGATGACCACCTTGGGAGCAGTTACTCCTCAGGGTGAGCGTGTTCTCGACGAGGCTCAGGATGCCAGCGAGGAAGTCCGCATGGGGTACGCATATCAGGACGCGATTTCCGGGAACTGGCTGCCGCGATTCACTGAAGAACTTCCAGAGATTGAAGCAAGGCGAGTCGATGAACGTGGTTACCCAGTGTTCCTGCGAGACCTGGATTCCGGAAAGGAGGATCGACCCTTCCGCCTCAATCACTTCCGGGAGGGCGCCCTGGACACAGCGGCCCTCTTTGATGCGTTTGGGCGCTATCGGACGGATCACGACCACGCCAAGCAGCGTGATGACGAACTTCAGGCACGTGTCCGTATTGAGAGCCTGAGCTTCGTCGAAGATTCGGCGCAGCCGATGTGGTTGTGGACATGGATTTTTCCAGACGAGGCTGGGCCACAACCCTGGTTGGTTGCCGATCCGTTCGGGTTGCAGCAGGCTGCGTCGTGGTTACGCAAACCCCTGCAGGAAGTCTTGCCGCGAAACGATGGACTTGCAAGATACATCGCTGACGCGGTAGGTGAGACAAGATCGAACGATTTGTCGGCAGAGGAGTGGCTCCGATCCCTGGAGAACCAGATCGACTTGACACTGCTTGCAGACTACAACTGGTCGCGGAAGGTGCCGATTGTTGAGGGATACCTCGCCAGCGTTCTGAGACGAAGATCCGTACTGGCCAGTCAGGAGAGGTCTTGGCAGGAGGATGTGACTAGCCTTCTCATTGAGACTCACAACCTGGCAGAAAGCGTGCTGCAGTGGCTGTTGAAAGCATACCCATCGGACATTCGTAGATTGCCGCACTGGAAAGACCAGAGGGATTGGAAAGATGGGGAAGCCCAATACTACCTCCAGTTCTTTAACCTTCCTTGCCTCACTGATGACGTAATCAAGCGTTTGTCTGAGCAGCGCCTGGATCAGGTGCGCACAGCTGTGAAGCGCGGTAGCAGTTCGCTTAAGGCGTTGTTGTTTGCGGGGCTGTTAGGGACAGTGGATCAAGCATCACACCCCTTCCTCAAGCTATCCGCCGATGAGCTTCAACTGACTCGTCTGCTTGATATGGCCGATGCTCGCAACAAAAAAGCCGGGCATTCAGGTAGCGAAAGAATCGATAGAGAAGAAGCTATGGAACACGCTGACTTTGTCATCGAATGGGTTCAAATTTTTAAGGGCTGGTATTGAAATGGCAAAACACAATAAGGGGAACAAAGCCCCAGTCGCGCAAAACACGAATACTGCACAAAGTGCGGTCGCATCGGCATGGCAGAAAGCAACTGCTGGAATTGGCTCCCTTGCATCGCTTGTGCAAGGCGATGCTTCCGCTGTGGCACTCCCCGACTTGGAGAAAGATCAGGTCAGCGAGTTGGATAAGGTAGAGCCCGAGAAAAAAATCGATCTCGAGAGGGTGTTGGCGGATGTCTCTGATGTCGCAAAGAGAGTTCGTGATCTACATGAAGACGCACAGAAGCGCATCGAGGACCTGGCTCGCAAGGAGGAGGCATTCTCCCGCCGAAGTGATGAGAACAAGAAACGAACCGAAGAGATCCACAAACTCGACGAAGAGTTGAAGCAAAGACAAGTTGAGATAAAAAAGTCCGAATCAAGTTTGGCCGATAAGGAGCGCGAACTTGAAAAGCGAGAACTGGATGCGCGTTCCGGCTTTGCTGCCCAAAACGTGGCCGCACTCAGTGATCTCAAGAAAGAAATCGTGGAACTCGAGTCTAAGAAGACTGAGATTCAACTCGGCATCCTTCAAGCGGAGCAGAAAGCACGTGACGATGAGTCCGCGCGCGCATCCGAACTGATGGAACGTGAAGCGGAGATTGCACACAAGGAGAGGGGGCTACAGCAGCAACAACGGCGACTTGATTCGGAGTGGAAAGAGCTAGAACGCGAACGGGCACAGATTCGCGAAGATGCACTTCGCGAAGCCAGTCAGGAAATTGCCAGATTGACCGATGCTCGACTACGCGCAGAGGCACGCCTTGAAAAGGTTTACCGCGATTGGACATTGACTGAGCAGAAACTAGAGCAATACCGTGAGTTCTCAGAGGCATTGGCGGGGAGGTCTGCCCGCGAAATACTTGACGAGTTAGCTGCTCAAAAACGTCGAGTCACTCAACTGGAGAACCAAATTGCAAACAGTCTGGATGATCAGTTGCAATTTGAGAACGAAGCGCTGCGAAAACTCCGTGATGAGCAAAAGGCTCAACTCGACGAGGTTCATTTGGATTTGGCTGATGCAAAAGCTCAGCTTCATCGCCTCCGCCTCGGCGTGAGTGACAAAGAGAACCTGGAAAGAGAAAAGCGCGCCCTGGAAAAGAACAATCAGATCTTGAGTGCATGAATCGCCCCGGTTTTAGTAGACACTTTCGAGCCGGTTGAAATACTGCTTTTCATACTGTACCGGAGAAACGTCGTTTGCATAACCATGACGACGTTTCGAGTTATAAAACATCTCGATGTAATCAAAGATATCCTGCCGAGCTTCTTCGCGACTAGCATAGATTTTCCGGCGAATCCGTTCCCGCTTGAGCAATTGGAAGAAGCTCTCGGCCACCGCATTGTCGTGGCAGTTGCCCCGGCGGCTCATGCTGGCGACCAGATTGTGCGCCTTCAGGAAGGATTGCCATTCATGGCTGCTGAACTGGCTGCCCTGATCGGAATGAATCGTTACCGGTGAGCGAGGTTGCCGGCGCCAGACCGCCATCAACAAGGCGCTGAGCGCCAAATCGGTTTCCATGCGTGATTGCATCGACCAGCCGACGATTTGCCGCGAGAAAAGGTCGAGTACCACGGCAAGATAGAGCCAGCCTTCATGCGTCCGGACGTAAGTGATGTCGGTGACCCATATCTGGTTGGGCGCCTGAACGTCGAACCGTTGCTCCAGACGATTCGGGGCAACGACCGCCGGTTTGCTGTAGTGGCCCTTGCGGCGGCGGTATCCGGTCTGCGAGCGCAATCCTTCGGTGCGCATCAGGCGATAGACGCGGTGTTTGCCGCAGCGCTCGCCCAGATCGCGCAAGTCTGACGTGATCTTGCGATAGCCATACACGCCACCGCTTTCGAGCCACGATTGCTTGATCAATCCGACAAGCCGTTGGTCGTGCTTGCCCCGCTCGGATAACGGTTCGGTTCGCCAGGCGTAATAACCGCTCGGATGCACGTTCATCATCTGGCACAGCCGTCGCACCGAATGCCGCTCTGCTTCACGCTTGATGAAGGCGTACCTTACCGGGATTCCTTGGCAAAGTACGCTGCGGCCTTTTTTAGAATGTCGCGCTCCTCTGTGACGCGCTTAAGCTCCGCTTTGAGCCGACGAAGCTCGCTCGCCTGGCTTTGCTGCTCCTGGCGAACTTCCGCCGGGTGCCCGTAGTGCTTTAGCCACTGATACAGGCTGTGCTGCGAAACGCCAAGCCGCCCCGCAACTTCCGCCACTGGATAACCCCGTTCCGTGATCTGCTTGATCGCCTCGACCTTGAATTCTTCCGTGTAACGCTTGCTGCTCATAACACCTCCTTATGCCTCAAGTTTAAGGCTTAAAGGTGTCTACCGATTCCGGGGCGATTCAGCAAGACTCAATGACTTGGGCAAAACGGTAGATGACCTAACCCAGTCACAGCAATCTGAGAAGCCGTTCCCTCAAATGGCATGGATGGATTCTGCGTCCCCCGCCGATTGGATTAAGGATCGCAAGGCCAAGGAGTTGAGCCTGCCGGAGCAAGACGTTCCTGATCTGAAAAAATTCTCTGTTGAATTGCAGCACAGGATCGCTCAAGCGGAGGAAGGTGCAACACTGCATTTCCGCCTAGAAGATATTCAGTTGCTTATTGCCGGGTTGGCCATGAGCCAGCTTCACATCTTTCAGGGAATCAGCGGAACAGGCAAAACAAGCTTGGCGAAGGCATTTGCAAAGGCTGTCGGGGGGCATTGCACTGACATCGCCGTCCAGGCTGGCTGGCGAGACCGTGACGATCTACTGGGGCACTACAACGCTTTCGAAAAGCGCTTCTATGAGCGCGACTGCCTGCAAGGTCTCTACCGTGCGCAAACTGCCGCTTACAAGGACCGGTGCAACATCATCTTGCTGGACGAGATGAACCTGTCGCGCCCGGAGCAGTATTTTGCTGAATTCCTCTCGGCGCTCGAAAAGAATGATCCAAGAGATCGACTTATCAGTTTGTCGGAGAGCCAGTTGCCGAACGCACCAGCGCTGCTGGTCGAGGGGCGAAGGATTCGGGTTCCCCATAACGTCTGGTTTGTAGGCACTGCTAATCACGATGAAACCACGAACGAGTTCGCTGACAAAACCTACGACCGTGCTCATGTCATGACGCTTCCCCGCCACGAGGCGGGATTCAAGGTGGAGCCAAAGCCGAAGGCCAGCTTTAACTATAGATCATTGATGGAGCGTTTCGATGCTGCTGTGACACAAAACGCTGATGAGGTTTCAGAGTTGTTGGCGGAGTTGACCACGGGCCCGCTCACGAGCATCTTGCAGGATCGCTTTGACCTGGGCTGGGGCAATCGACTCGAACGTCAGGCCATGCGATTTGTCCCTGTTTACATGGCCGCCGGCGGTCGCAAAGAAGATGCTCTGGACCATTTGCTTGCCAGCAGAGTATTCAGGCGCGGGAAGGTCACTGGTAGATACGATGCGACCATCGATGATCTAGCCGCCATCGAACAAGCGCTGACCACAGTATGGAAGGGGTGGAAATCGGAGCCTCGTCGTTCCATTGCCTTGTTGGCTGAAGACCGTCGCCGCAAGGAACGTGGGGCATGATATTTCTGGACCGTCTTACGGGTGGCAAACTCAGCCGCCTACCCGACGCGCTTCTGCCGGGGCGGTATTGCTTGCTTGAGCCACTCGTGGTCAATGGACACAGCCGGTTGCAGCCCGGTGATCTGCTCTCGGATGACGGCTCGGGCGTCATCCGGATTCAAGACACTGAATCACAAGTGCTCGCCATCGATCAGTCTGACGACGATCAGGCGGACTCCGATCTGTCTGCAGAGGCGATTATTTCTATCGCCGGAAAAATCGCTCACGCACATGATGCAAATGTCTCGCCAATGCTGCCCGCTGAGATGGCCGCCCAAGTCGCGCTCGAAGAGCTCGAGCGCGACTTGGCGGCGGTACTCAGAGATGGTCATCTGCATTCAATATCTGACCGCCCCCGCAGAGACCTTCGATATAACGACTCGGTTGCGCCAGTGGCGCGAGCTCGACGCCTCGCGACTTCGGCATTAAGTCACCTGGCATCACACTCTGATTGCTGGCAGCAGCGTACGCTCAGTGGTGTTCAACCGCGCAAGGTTCTTGCACGTTTCAGCGAGGACGACTATGCCATCTATGAGAACAGGCTCTACAAGCGGCTACTAGATCGCCTTGATCGACACCTTGCTAGGAGATTGGCTCGCATCCGGGGAGTCAATTCACGACTGGAGCGAGCTTTGGAATTCCAGGACTCTGAGCAGACGCATTTTCGACTTCGCCAGGATATCTGTCGGCTTTGGGGGGAGTCATATCTTGATGACAAGACCGGGATGCAGCTGGAGGCAGGAAAGCGTGCACTCAGCGACCTGGAGTCCCAGTTGCGTGCAATCAGAGGGTTGAAGCAAAGGGGGCTTTATTCGCTGGTGCCTCCTGCATCTGTGGTTCCTGCCCAAGTTCACCGGACAAACATTCTCAACCACGATCCGCACTATCGTCATCTGCCCCCGCTTTGGGAGAAGTTGAAAGATGATCGAGAAGACCGGCTCTTACCCCCGGAAGAGCGCTTGGCGCGGCAACTGCAATTGCAATACGCTTACGTCAGCTACGTCGGTCTAGTGGTCAGACGCGCGCTGGAACGCTATGGTTTGTGTTGCGTAGATGGATTGTTTGTGTTTAGTTGGGGGGGGCTGAATTTCGTACTCAAGCATGACGCGCATGATTGGGTAATCACTCAGTCCTGCGGGGCTGCTCTGCGGATTATCCCCATTGCCTGGTTCGGCGCGTCCATCAAGAATTGCGATGGTCTCGAACCTCACAGCGTTGTGTGTTGGCCTGGCTCTTCAGCAAGTGTAGCTTCACCGGGGTGTCTGCCCGTTTCACCGCTAGATCTTTATGTCGTAGAGAAGGTAGGGCGTTTGATTGATGAATGGATGCTGCGGCAATTGCTTAAAGGCTATGGCCGACAACTTGGTCCTTTGCCTTCATCTGCAAAAAAGCTAATAGCGGAATGGCCAGAGCATTTTGAATCTATTTCTCCAACACACGTTAGACTCATCTCATCAATCGATGTTAATAAAGCAAACGAACTGAGAGCGTTGCTCAAGGGGGCCGCGAACTATCAAATCGAGGAAGCTGTTGGTTCTGCTATCGACCAGGTCGCCGCGCTTGCTCAGCTTTGCGGCCATACGAATCAACTTAATCCTGGCCAGAACCAAGATTTTTACTGCCACTGCATGGTTTGCCATGCGACTTGGTCCCTTAAGACGACCGGGGGGAAACGGCACTTTTCTATGTATCCGAAGGGCGCTTCGAACATATCCAAGGGTAACGCAATGGCTTGGCATGGAAGAGATTGGTTAGAATTCGACTTGGATTTGCCAGCGTGATGATCGGGAAATCATTGAGGCCACGGGTTGAATGGGTTTCAAGTCTTGCAACATCTGAATGCCTCACTTAAGCCGGTTCCCTATTTCAGGTCTACTGTCAACGAACCGGCCTGAATTTGCGCTGACGAACATTCGGCGGCGGTGCTGGTTTGATCAGTGCAGCTCTGCGCTCCGCGATCCAAGTTTCGATTTCTTCGAGATCCCATACGGCGCATCGAGGAGTGAGGTGAAATCGCTTGGGAAACTTGCCTGCCTTTTCTAACTGGTAGATCGTGGCGTCGGACATCGGAATTAGCTTCAGCAGCTCATCGCGGCGAATTAGTCGTTTGAGGATTGTTGGATCGTTCATTATCGATTCCTGGCTATTGAGGAGTATCGACAATTACAGCTTGCAAACGCCCAGCCGGAATTCCGAAATCGATCCAAAAAGGACGTAATTTGAAACTCATCGCCAATGTGTTCTGCTACGGTGGCGCTGGAGGCTTTGAGCATGTCAGATCCACTTGATCAGATATCGAAAGATCGTTCTGCCCGTGATCGGCGCGACCAGCAGATTGCTGCTGCTCGGAGGTCAGGGCTGTCCTACGCTGCCATTGGCCGCATGTTCAAAATGTCAGGCGACAATGTCAAAGACCGGATAGCACGACTCCATCAAAAGGAACGGGTACACAAAAGTGATAACCCATTCGTAAAACTCACCCCACAAACGTTGAGGTTGCTCCAAGCGCAGGGCCTCCTGACCGTAGAGAGGGTTGTCGATGCATACCAAAAAAATGAGCTCTATGGCATCCGGAATTTTGGAACGAAGAGATTAAGGGAGGTCGAGAAATGGTTTCCAGTAAAGCCAGCCAATCGCCCGTAGTACCAATGCAAAGCTACATGTCATTGGTTGAATTTATTAACCCTGACTCCTTGAGAAACCTCGATACCTGGCCTTCATCTGATGCGCTGCTGATGGTCAAACAGCTTTTCGCCCGGGTCATACCCACGTAGAACAGTCGCCGCTCCTCTTCTGGCGATGAGTCTGTGTGAGGCAAGTTGCCTTCTTCGGCACCGAGAATCCATACGTTGTCGAATTCCAGCCCCTTGGCAGCATGAAGCGTCATGATCGCAGTGCCGTCACCGGGCTTGGCGGTTCGAGAGGACGTGTGCATCAGTCGTTTCACAAGTCGACCATTCAGCTTGCAGAGAATGCCTTCCAAGCGATGCAGAAGTGAAGCCTGTTCCTCTGTCATTCGGTCTGCTAGCCACGCTGCCACCGCATGGGCAACCAACGAAGATCGCCCCTTGAGTTCCTGATCTTCCCATGCCCGTAACCCAAGCCGGAGATTGGATATCAATGAAATGTCAGACTCTGTGCCTCCGAGTTGATCGAGCTTGGTTACGATTTGGTCGAGCCGATCATGACAGGTCGGACCTTGGATGTCAGACAACTTATTGACCACGGCTGAATCCATGCCGGCAAAGAACAGAGCGTTGCTCACGCCCGTCCAGCTTCGGTCACATACCGTTCGTAGCAAGCCAAGATATGTGCTGCCGACGGTTTTGTCCCAAACGCTTTTGCCGCCTACGCGATAGTAAGGAAGCCCTATGTCCGTGAAGGCGATCTCCACGTGGTCAAGTATTCGATTTGTTCTGGCGAGAACCGCCCATTGCTCCGATAGCCGGGTGGATTGAATGCGTGCCGCGATCTCGTCAGCTTCGCTCCACCGGTCTGAAAGCCGCAACACGGTTACTTCACCAGTTACTTTTCGTGCGGACTCGATTTCCTTATGCGCACGTTCTTGATTGTGGTTGATCAGTTTGACGGCATGGCCGAGGATGTTTTCAGCGCACCGGTAGTTCACTGGGAGCGGCAACATCGTCGCCGACAGGTGATCCGATATGTGCTTCAGCCCAGGATAGCCAAGCGCATGGCGAAAAGTGTAAAGGCTCTGGTCATCATCGCCTACGAGTGTGATTTCGACTCCGCGACTTCCGTGTGCCTTCACCCATTCAAGCTGCACTTCATCCATATCCTGAGCTTCGTCAACCAGCAGCCATCGAATCGACAAGGGCGGCATGGCATCTGAATTGATCTCACGAACCGCTTGCAGGGTGATGTCAGCGAAGTCCATTGCACCTTCAGCTTTGAGGATGTCGGAATATGCGGTGACTGCAGCTTCGATCTCGGGCCTCCCTGCCGGGCACCATTGGACGCGAGATTTCGCTGTATCGATTGCTTGAACCACGCTTTCCATTGGAAGTCGTTTTGCATGCTGCTGCCAACATCGACGGATCAGAGAGAGGCGTTCGCCATCGGAGATTAGTCGCCCCAAGGTGTTGCTACTCTGCCTGCGAATCTGCGACAGAGCGATGGAGTGAAATGTGCCAATTGCGAGCCTGACAGCGGCAGCCTGACCGCAGGCAGAAAGGATCCTTGATTTCAGCTCGCTGGCGGCATCACGAGTGAACGTGACGGCACAAAGGCGCCCCCCTTCATGACTATTCAGAAGTCTGGCAGCCCGCTTTGCGAGAACGCGTGTTTTCCCTGATCCAGGACAGGCAAGAACGGTGCAGTGTCCGTTGGTGTTAATCGCTCGCTCTTGGAATGGGTTGAGGTCCACTTACTCTGCTTCAACGATCTGCTTCTTGGCGACATCTGTCGCCGGTTTATCAACGTCAGAAAGTTGAGGTTCGCTGGGTTCGGCTGCAATTTCGGCCGTTTCTTTCCTGCGCGCAGCCAGAACTGCGCGGGTGGCGATTTGTCTGATCTGGCCGGCAAGGCGAAGAATTCGTCGCTTCCATTCATAGACCCCACGTGCGTATTGGGTGTCCGTGATGACACATGAGAGCCAAAGTGCGTCCATATTAGCCATCATGCTGTCGAACTCTCGAATGATTGCCAGAAATTTGATCGAGCGCGGCGAGGTAATTTGAACATCGACTGCTTTGGCGCTGGTGTAGCCGATCGTGGTTTCGATGCCATTGCTCTCGGCGATCTCCTTGAGTCGGAGCGATTCCTTGTGGATGTCTTCCAAGGCATGGTTGATCAGCGCGTCGACCATCGCATCAACCTCCTGCGCTTGTTCTTCTGTTCCTATGAATCGCAACACCACGCTCAATGAGAATAGTGCGTTGGCACACATTTCATAGCCGCGGTCGAAAATCTGCTGGGCGTGAAGAGAATTGAGCAATGCTTTCTGCGTGAGGAATGGTCGGCTGTTGTCCTGTCTGACCGATGGTATTTGCGTGGATACGTTCCGCTGCTTCTGCGCCATTTGATGTCTCCTGTTATGTCGATCAAGGGGAGCGTATCCATTGGACATCAATGCCGAAGTTCGAAATGTGACCTAAAAGAACGCATTTCGACATCACGCCAAGAAAGGCGCGGCACAGAATTCAGCCATCTTTCGATCCGCTTATAGCGGTCGAAGTGAAGGTAGCTGGCCTTCTTCATAAACAGCATTTTTCTCTAAACCCCGGCGGGGCAGCCCCGTCAGGATACGGCGGCCTACCTGCCATCATTTGTCAGGAGGCAACATGGCATCATTGAACAGAGTCACCCTCATCGGCCATCTAGGGGCCGATCCCGAGGTTCGCTATACCCAAAATCGCGAAGCGATCGCTACGATCCGAATCGCGACGACGGAGACGTACAAGGACAAGTCGTCCGGTGAGCGCAAGGAAACTACCGAATGGCACCGGATAGTCTTCTTCAACCGCATGGCCGAGGTCGTTGGCGAGTACCTCAAAAAAGGCTCTCCTATCTACGTCGAAGGTCGCATCCAGACCCGCAAATGGCAGGACAAGGAAGGTCAGGATCGCTACGTGGTCGAGATCATCGCCAGTGAGATGCAGATGCTGGGGTCTCGCCCGTCTGAGAAGGACGCGCAGCCGTCTGGTCAAGCCAAGCGCAGTGCAAACGGTGGAACCAAGCCTGCCCAGGCGACCGGCCCGGCTTTCGATGATGTGCCGGATATGGAGCCGTTCTGAGAATTTCGTTTCATCTTTTCCCAACCGGGAGGTCACTCTCCCCGGTCGGGAGTCAGCCCCCATTCACATCAGGAGGTCTGTTCATGGAACGCGTAATTCTCGTCCTGGCCATGCTGGCGGGGCTTCATTTAATTCTGTCATTTCTCCGATCAGTTGCAGAAAGCATGAAGGTCTTTTTCAACCGAATCCCAGAACGGTTGGCAACACCCGATCTGGTCGAGGAGAAAACAACTGACTGGCGGCAGTACGACATTCCTGCGTACATGCGTCGGAATGGAATCGAAGCTGATTCCGGAAAAAATGGTGATGCTTCCTTTGAAGTAATCGCCTGAACTTTCATCCCCATGCGGGGGCATCGCCTCCGCATTAGGGGAGAGATGCCCCCGCTTTTTTTTTGGAGGCATCTCTCATGGAACTCGTTCTTCTTGCTTGCTGCATCACAGGCTGGATCATCAGCCGCCCAATCGTTCGCGCACTTGGGATCTGAAGTGCAGTACTGCCTGTGGGGGATACCCCGCAGGACAAAGCGCTTTCCACCTAGAGCTCTTTGTCCTGCGGGGATCGCTCCAGGCCAGGAGTGATTTTCGCTGTGGCTGTTCAACCAACCTCAGGAGAAAATCGTGAAATCCAATCCATTTATCGTTCGACTCTTCGACCCGCTACCAATGGCTTTTGCCTGTGATCTCTATCAACGGCTCAAGGCAGGGCGTACCGATCCGGAAACCCGTGACATGCTCCGCAAAGCTCTGGCGCTGTCAAAGCAAACCCGAAAGGTTGAATGAACCACGCCCCGGTATTCCGGGGCTTTCCCGAGTGCGTTCCATGAGCGCATTGCGGAAAGCAGAATTTGATCGAGCGGTTATCCGCCCGATTAACTAGCGGTAGCTGGCCGCTCGAAACAAACAGCATCTACCAACCCAGCCGGGGATATCGCCCCGGTATGGGGAGGTGCTTCCGGCATTTCACACTGGAGGCACTATGAAACTGAATCATCCCGGTCTGCTACTCATGCCGGCCACGCAGTATCACGCGGACAGAGCCATTGGTCACTCCGGCATCGTCAAGATGCTGAAGAGTCCGGCTCATCTTCGCGAGTATCTGGATCATCCGCATATGCCGACACCGGCGATGGCGTTTGGGACCGCAGTTCATACATTTGTGCTCGAACAAGAGCGCTTTGCTGACGAATTTGTGGTGGCAGAAAAGTTTGACCGTCGCACCAAGGAAGGCAAGGAGGCGGCGGCACGCTTCGAAGAGGCTAACCAGGGTAAGGCGCTGATTACCTCAGAGGAGATGGATACGCTCAACCGAGTTCGTTCCGCCGTGCATTCCCACCTGGGCGCAGCAAAACTGCTCAGGCAGGGGGATGCTGAATTGTCTGCATTCTGGACAGATGCGAACACCGGGCTCAGTTGCAAATGTCGACCAGACTGGTTCAACGGTGAAGCTATCGTTGATCTCAAGACCTGTGTCGATGCCAGCAATGGCGGTTTCTCACGTTCAATTGCGAACTTCGGCTATGACATCCAGGCGGCGTTCTACGTCGACGGGATCAGGGCCGTGACCGGAATGGAACTCCCGTTTCTGTTTATTGCTGTTGAAAAAGAAGCGCCGCATGCTGTAGCGGTCTATCGCGCCGATCCGGAAGTCATCGAGGTCGGTCGCAAGAAGTACCGGGCTGCACTTCAATTGCTGAAGTGGTGCCAGGAGTCTGAAAGCTGGCCGGCCTATCAGCCGGGCGGCGAGATCGAATTGATCTCGTTGCCGCGCTGGGCAGCCAACGCCGAAGCTTTCGAGTTGGACGCCGCCTGATCGGCGGTTCTGTGTAGTTCATTAACCCCGGCGGGGATACCAGTCCCCGCTCCGGGAGGCATGGTGTCTTCGCCATTTTTCTTTGGAGAAAACCATGTCTCAAACCTTGCGCAACATCCAAAAGTCCCGTCAGGGAAATGCGACCAACGTGGTGCCATTTCCGGCCATGCTGGAACAGTTCAAGGGTGAAATTGCCCGTGCGCTGCCCAAGCACCTGAGCCCGGACCGCATGGTACGGATCGCACTGACTGCTTTTCGTATGAACCCGAAGCTGTCTGAAACGGATCCGCGTAGCGTTTTTGCGGCGGTCATCCAGTCCAGTCAGCTCGGACTTGAAGTCGGCCTGATGGGAGAAGCCCACCTCGTACCCTTTGGCAGCCAGTGTCAGCTGATTCCTGGCTACCAGGGCCTCATGAAGCTTGCTCGCAACAGCGGGATCGTGCAGGACATCTATGGTCACGAGGTACGTATGAACGACAAGTTCGACATCGTGCTCGGCCTGAATCGCTCGTTGATGCATGAGCCGTTGAAGAAGAACGGCTTTCCTGCTGGAGACGAGGAGAGGGGGGCAATCGTAGGTTTCTACGCCGTTGCTGTCTTCAAGGATGGCACTCGCACCTTCCACGCCATGTCGAAGGAGCAGATCGAGCAGGTACGGGATAACTCTCGGGGCTATCAGATGGCCAAGAAATACCGGAAGGAGAGCCCGTGGGACACGCATTTTGTTCCAATGGGCCTCAAGACGGTGATCCGCCGCCTGTGCAATCTGCTGCCGAAATCGCCTGAGCTTGCTATGGCCCTTGCCATGGATGAGCTGAATGAGCGTGGCGAAACCCAGAACCTTGGGATAACCGAGGCTATCGATGGCTCTTGGGCACCGATCATCGAAGATGAATCGGGTGATCAGGGTTCGAGCGGTCAGGGGCCTGGCGACAAGGACTCAGGTCGTAGTCGCGATGGTTTCGGGAAGCCGCTTGATGACATGCTGACCAGCCTCGGCAAGGCAGCATCTGTCGATGAGTTGGACGAAATGTATGTCCGGGCGGAAGGCTCCTTCGATGGTGGCGACCTTGAACAGTTGCTCCGTGCCTATCGTAGCCGCAAGGCAGCGTTGACCAACGCATCTTCCTCGGCAAATGACATTTTCGGGGAGGAAGGGAAATGAGCGTACTGGGGCCTACCGAGTTCGGTGCGGTTCTGATTTGTGCTCGTGCCGTCCATGTGCTTGAAGGTGTCCGCGAGTTGTCCATGACCAAGGACGATGATGGGGCAGTGACTCTGGCGCGAAGCAAGCTCCTGAGTGTCGTTGAAAGCAATGGCTACCGGCTCGAAGTTGAGCCGTTCCGGCTTCTTAAGACCGACGAAAAATCGGTCTGAGAAGCGTGCCGATGTCCTCATTCTGTACCGAGGGCACCGGCGCTCAATATCGGAGACGGCCATGCGCATGGAAGACGAGCAAACGCTCCGACCTCAGGCGCCAGTCATCGCAGGTGGTGTAGCGGAGATAAGCGGAGATATCGAGTGGACTGAGGATGACATCATCAGGCTGCACGGGCATCTGCTGGAAAAGTCGCTGCATGACTTGTTTGATTTGAGGGTATCCGCTGCAACGCGGGCAGATATTCTCGAATGGATGCTGTCGCCGAAGGATCGGTCGAACGCATTTTCTTATCTGGCGTGCTGTCGTCTATTTGGCATCAATCCCGAGGAAATTCAGGAACGGGTGCTGGAACGATATCGGCAACGCCACACACACTAACCCACCGGCGGGACAGTCAATATCCCGCAAGGGGATGCGGCTGCCCGCCTTTTTAATTGGAGGCACAAATGCAGCTGCAAGCATCAATCAAGGTCGGGAGTATTTTCCCCGGCCGCAACCCACGCGGTTACTTCGATCCATCCGAGATGGCGGAGCTTGAGGAGTCAGTGAAATCCAAAGGCGTACTTCAGGCGATCCTGGTTCGTCCGCGTGAGACGGGACGGTACGAGATCGTTGCTGGTGAACGCCGTTGGCGTGCGGCGAAGAAAGTGTTCGGGGATGAGTATGAGATCCCGGCCCTTGTTCGCGATCTGGATGATGGCGAGGCAGATGAGGCCGCGCTGATCGAAAATGTCCAGCGGGCCAATATGAGCCCGACCGAAGAAGCTGAAGCTGCGGCCAAGATTCTCGGTCGTTGCCAGGGTGATCGGGATGAAACAGCACGTCGTCTAGGTTGGTCACGGTCGACACTCGACAAACGACTTGCACTGATGAACTGTTCCGAAAAGGTCCGCAGGGCCTTGTCCGAGCGGCGAATTCAGTTGGGCCATGCCGAACTCCTGGCCGCAGTGACGCGAGACAAGCAGGATGCGGTTCTGGAGAGGCTTCTCTCCCAGGCCACGCTGTCGACGGTTGTCCAGTTTCGCGGGCAGCTTGAGCAAATCTCGCGGTCGTTGGGAAGCGCCATTTTCGACAGGGGTGAGTGCGCTGGATGCCAGCATAATTCTGGCAATCAGCAGGCGCTCTTCGGTGAAGCGATTGCATCTGGACACTGCACCCACGGGTCATGTTTCGATGCGAAGACCGAAGCTTCACTTGGCGCCAAAAAGGCATCTCTAAGCGACGAATATCCGACCACTCGGATTGTTCGTCCGGGAGAGAACTTTACGCTTCTGCGGCTCGTGGCAGAGGGCGACACTGGAGTCGGTGAAGAACAGGCGAAAGCCTGTCGAGCCTGCAAGAACTTCGGCGCCGCGATTTCTGCAGTGCCGGGCAAGCTGGGGAATGTTTATCCCGATCTGTGTTTCGATGCGACATGCAATGCCAAGAAGGTGGCTGCGCGCATCAAGGTAGAAAAGGAGAAGAACGCCCCCGCGGCAAGTTCGAGCAAGGATGGATCCGGCAAGACGGTTTCGACATCAAAGTCGGCGGTCAAGTCGGATGCCAAAACTGAGGCCAAGGTCCAGGATTCGCAAAGGGTCAAGGATTATCGGCTAGAGGTGTGGCGCAAAGCGCTGCGGCGGGAGTTGATGACGAACCGCGAGAGCAATCTCACGGTGCTCATTGCGCTTTCGCTGTCAGGCAATGCCCGGCATATCAGCGATACCAAGCTGACCAAGGCCTTGAGCGCGCTCGTGAAGCAGGACTATGCGAGCTTCACGTTCAAGACCGACGAGGCGGCAAAGGTTATCGCGAAGTCGGATGACGCGGTCCGGGAAAAGATGTTCCTGGGGCTGGCGGCATCGGCGGCCGATGGCATAGAGGAGAAAACCCTGGTTCAACTCCTCAAATACCTCGATATCGATCTGGCGCGGCATTGGAAGCTCTGCGAGGACTTCCTGAAGCTGCTCACCAAGAGCGAGATTGAGGCGATGTGCGACGAAATCGGACTGAAAGCCACCATGGGCGGAGCATTTGCCAAGGCCATGAGCGGCAAGAAGGACGAGATCGTCAAGTCGCTGCTGAACGTGGAGTCCTTCCCCTACGAGGGCAAGGTGCCGCGCTCCATGCGCTTCAACGTCGAATAAACCTGTTTCATTCAACCCAACGCGGGGACCACGATCCCCGCAAGGGTCGTGGCGTGCCTGCATTATCTATTGGAGGTACCACCATGTTTTTTCAGGAACTTAAATCGTTGTTGAATGGCTGCGCGGCGCTGGCGGTCACGTTGTCGTCCGGTCGGGAAGGGGCTATCACCGTCACGGTGAGGCCAACGCCCAAGGATGCCAAGGACGCCGAAGCGCTGGCAATCCCATTGGTACTGACTGGGACGGCAGAGGAGCTGGATGCGCAGTTTGTCGGTTTGCTCCAAAGCTATGCCGAAGAGCACCAATCCTTGGCGGAGCAACTGGAAGCGACCCGAAACATTCTTGAAGCGGCGAAGAAAGATGCCAGCAAGAAGGCGGAAGGCGCGATCAGGAAAAGCGCTCCTGCCAAGATGACGCCGGCGGCCGACGACGATGATGACGAGACCGAGACACCCGAAGTAGTGGGCGGACAAGTCGAAGACAACCTTTTCGCATGAGGAGGCGGTCATGACCATTACCGTTCAAAAGCTGCTTCGTTCGTTTGCCTACAACGGCATCATCTTGCCCGACCCGGGAAGTGAGTTGTCTCCGGAGCAGGTTCGGGATGTCTATTCAGCCACCTACCCCGAGATCACGACGGCCTCCATCGAGGGGCCGGAGCAGAAGGGGGAACGCCTCATCTATACCTTCCGGCGAGCAGTCGGAACCAAAGGTGCGGTGCGTGCCGATTCGCCACGATCCTCCGGGATGGTGGTGCGGCGGCGGGATGACGGGCTGTCCTATGTTGAACCACGGTCGGTGGGTATCTCGACGGTCGATCATCTGAACATCGCCTTGCGGCGATTCATTGGGTGGTTCGATCGCTGGCTTCCGCCAGTGATTCGGCGGGGTTAGGCCATGGTGTCGCTCAAGGAACGGCTGCAAGCCGCTGCCGATGGCGACTTCTCGCACTTTGAAGCGGGGATCCCGACCGGGATTCCTGCCTTCGATCACGAGGAGATGAAACGATGCGTACAAGCCTTGCAACGCTTGGTGCAGCGGTCCCAAGGGCCCGTCGCATACGGCGAACGCTGTCAGGTGCCCGCTTCCGTACAACCCCTGATCCTTTAAGTCTAGCGAGGTTTGGCGCCGGTCTCACGGTCAGTCTCAATCCCTGCCTGGATGTTCGTCGATGGTCTTCGCTGGCCCTGCGCTGGCTGGAAATCGGGGAACTACAGGAAGAGGCATCCGGACTGCCGCCATTGCTGGTGCAACAGGCCTTACATGGCTGGATCAATCGCCAAGTGGGGCAACTACAGCACTTTGCTTTCGAAGTATTGGTGGCGACCAGCTCGGCGGCACTCAGCTACGGGGCACTCTTTCCGGATGCATCGGAAGCGGATGACCAGTGGTATTGGGCAATTCAGTCGGAACAGGTCGAGTGGTTATCCATGAAGGATCGCCTGACCCGGATCGAGGCGGCATGCCCTGGTTTGGGCGAGACGGCCCTGTATTGGCTGCATCGCGCTTCCGGTCGAACCCTCTATGTTCTGACTCCCGAGTCAGCTCGCCACTTATGCGAGTACATCCACTGGCAAGGCAGTAGCGATCAGGCGGATTGGCTGGAGGAAATGACGGCACTGGGTATGACCGCCGAGGATATGGCGGAATCGATTTCTCCAGACTGGTATGACGGGCATTTCCCCGCATGGGTCATCGACCCGAGGCCGGTTCTGGATGAGGTTGCCTTGTCGGGACTGACCCATGCCAGCGTGGAGGTGGCTTCACTTGCATCGACACTGCTCGACATCGAGCGGCTGGTGGCGGATGGAGGACAACTGCCGGGGCTGGAAGGACTCGATGTCGAGTGCGTCTATTTCGGGGCCTACCTGAAGTGGGATGCCGAAGACCCGGTGGATCGTGTGTTCGACGACTTTATCGAATACGCGAACTGCGCCAGCGATGGCTACACCGATCTCTATGGAGCACAGGCTGTACCGCTCGATCCTGAGGGGTTCTACGTCTGGCTGCAAAAGACCGGGCTGGGTTTGAAGATGTTGTCGTCACTGGATCGGTTGATCACACAGATCGCCGAACCACTGTGAGTTTAATAACCCTGCGGGGGTGCTGTCGCGCCCGCAGGGGCAAGGCACGCCTCCGCATTTTTCTAAGGAGGTCGCCATGGCGATCAATGTCAGTACGTTTTCAAGTAATCAGTCTTACCGGCTGAGCAACGCCGTTCTGGTCTATCAGGACGCCAGCCGAAAGCCGGTATTTGTCTCGGTGCATGACGTCGAGACCGATAGCGAAGATCGACCGATCATTCAGGCAGGTGTTCCGGCCAGTAAATCCGGACTGCTTTCCCTGATGCGGATTCTCGATCCCGAGACGATGCTGCGCCCGGCACTCAAACCAGCGCATGTACTCGCGGAAGGATCGGGATTCTTCGTCTGGTTCAGCAAACCCCAAGCGCGGCAGGTCTGGTTCGACTGTAAGGAGCTTGGGGCTCGAACCGGCCGTGTGCCTTGTCCGGGGCTGGTCTTTGTGGTCACCACCAAGGCATGGAAGGTGTTTGCGTACAAGGGGCGGCAACGTCCCGATGCCGATACACCGCTGTTCGTCGCACCATTCTTCAACGTCTGGAGCACGGGGAATATCTGCGTAGGTAGTGCCCGGTTGCCGAAAGGGAATCAGGTACATCAAAGCGAAGCCTGGGAGGAAGCCTTCTTCCGCTCGTACTTCACGCATCCGAACATCCATACGCCCAAGGGGCTAACCCGTTATCGGGCTGGTCCGTTTGCCTTGTGGCGGGATCTGCTGGACGGTCGATTAACGCGTTTTCCAACACGCTCACTCGTTTCTACGGGATGGACGTTACGGGAGGCCTTCGAGGCGGCCGTACTGGAAGCGGAGGCATAAATGGATGCGAGAGATATCGCCTTGCAACAGTCGGCGCCGGTCGTTACGGTGCCTCGCTATGGTGGATTCACACCCCTGACCGACAATGGCCACCGCTTTCTTGTGACCGGCGACGGCCTGTGGCTGGAAGCGCGGCGCCCCTGGCTGTATCTGCGGGTCCCACTGGCCCATCAGAAGAGCGTTCCCATGCCCTATGGCTGCATTGGGCGGGAGCTATCGCTGACCTTCGGCAAGATTCCACGGAATCTGGTCGTCGACTTCTTTCGGTATGCCGTCGATCGGTGTCCGCAGGAATGCGTCGGCTGGATCGTGTGGAATGCGACCACGGGCGAGATGCGGCTGGTATTCCCGGGGGAAGTGTCCTCAGGATGCAGCCACGTGCGCTACACGCGACCGGCGCTCAGTGAAGACGAGCATCTGGTGGTGGATCTGCACTCTCATGGACAGCTATCGGCGTTCTTCTCGACCGAGGACGATCGCGACGACCGGGGCGAATTCAAGATAGCAGGAGTCGTTGGTAATTGTGATCGCAGTCAGTGTTCGACGGCATTTCGTCTCTGCGCCAACGGGCTCTTTTTGCCCTTGGCGTTCGATTCGACCGGCATGAATGGACAGATAGGAGGACACGATGGCTATCCATCATCTTTCTGCTGAACTTCTTACACGGGAGGTTCGTGTATCGGTCATCGGCGCCGGCGGAACTGGATCTCAGATGCTGATGGGACTGGCCCAACTGCATACGGCCATGATCGCTTTGGGGCATCCCGGCGGACTGGACGTGACCGTGATCGATAGCGACCAGGTGTCGGAAGCCAATGTCGGGCGGCAGATGTTTTATCCGTCCGATGTCGGGTTGCCGAAAGCCACGGTGCTCGTCAATCGCATCAACATGGCGATGGGCACGGGGTGGCGGGCGGAAACCCGGCGCTTGACGGCCAGCGAGAGTTTGCGCACTGATCTTGCGATCGGCTGCGTGGACAATCGCCAGGCCAGAAAAGCGATTCTGGATTCGGTGGCGCGTGGCGGAGGCGGGTATTGGCTCGACCTGGGCAACCGTTTGCATGATGGTCAGGTCGTTCTCGGTCAAGTACCGGCACGCTGGGCCAAGCCCAACGTGGAGCGGCTTCCTCATGCCGTGGATCTTCTCCCGGAGATTGCGGACGAAACGCAGGAAGCCGACGACGATACGCCCTCATGCTCGCTGGCCGATGCGCTGGAAAAGCAGTCGCTGTTCGTGAATCGCGGCGTGTCGCTGTACGCCTTAAATCTGCTGTGGGAGTTGTTTCGCTATGGGCAGGTTTCCTATCACGGAGTATTCGTGAATCTCAAAAATGCTCGGACGACACCGCTTCCCGTTGATCCTGAGGCATGGGCCCGGTTTGGCTTTCCGAAACGCAAGCGCGGTGGTAAGCGCGGCAGCAAGCGTGGATGAAAGCAGGGCTTTTCCCCGGCGGCAACGCCGGGTTTTCCAGAACGGGTTCCTTGCTATGTGATGCGAGCCCGTTGCGGAAAGCGAATTCCGGTGCTGCCCTTAGGGGAGCGCTAGAAAGGCGGTAGCTGGCCGCTCGAAACAAACAGCAACTTTTATAACCCCGCGGGGGCGTCAGCCTCCAGCGTGGAGATTTGGCGTCTTCCGTATTTTGTATGGAGGCGTCATGACTCAACTTTTCAGGAGTGCCGTCTATCGGTACTTCATCAACCTGGACGAACGCGGCGAGTTCTATGCCGATGTTCGCAATGTCCGCGACCGTTCCATTTTCGAGATCAAGGGATTCGAGATTTTCGAGGATGGATGGATGCGGCACAAGCATGATCTGGATGGCCTGAAGCGTTACCTGGTCCATCTTGGACTGATGAAGGGCAACCAGGAACTCTCGATGGGGGGTGCGTGATGATGTTTGATCGCTATCCACGATACGAAGGGTTTCGAGATACGCCCAGAAAGCGTTCGGCAGTGCTGCGAAAGCAACGTTTCGAGCGGGAATCATTGCCCCTGTTTGCCGACCAGATTGCAGCCCTGCAACCGTCGGTGGACGAGGTCATGGCCAAGCGATCATCGCTGGCTGATACCGTCGAAATGGAGCGACGTAAGTTTGTCGCGAAATGGTGGCGTGTTGCGCGGGCAAGTTTTTACGGACTTTCCTCAGACCAGAAGGCAAAGGTTATCACCCGGTGGCGACGCTGGTGGGGACCGCGTAATTCAAGTTGCCTGCTGTACCTGTGCGCCCAGGCCAAGGCGGAACAGTTGTAATACTTTTCGGCCAACTGGCCATAACCCTAGCGGGGACATCTCCCGCAAGGGCAAAGGTGTCTCTGCCATTTCAAGGAGAAACACCATGGGAGTAGGTAACTGGCTTCCGAGTATGGAGCACCGCCTGTTTTACGTCGGTCTTGATTCTTGGCTGGATGAAAAGGAGTTTTCCAATCTCGTCCAGTCCGGGGAAGTCGATGCCGATGTCAGCTACGAAGCATATCTCCAGGAGTCCTACGATTCAGAACTGGAGATGGTGATCAGTGCGCTGGAAGCAACGGCAAGAATGTTCCAGCAACACGGCCTTTCGTTCGAATCGTTTCGGTATGGGGATCGCGCGTCGATGAACCTGCGGGAACGAACTGAATGGATGCACCCATTGCTGGAATGCGGTTTGGTTCGCGTGGCCGTCAAGGAGGTTGAAATCTCCAAGCTGGCCGTTGTGACCTATCCGGTTCAACAGGTCGATGAGGATTGCGATCTCGCCAACCTTAGTCGCGCCGAGTTTGTATCCGGTTACGGCCTGACGCCCGAGCGCTGCATTACTGCGTCGTCAATGCAGCTGGACGCATTGGACGAGCTGCTGATTTCTTTCATCGAGGAAGAAATCAACGCGGTCGGCGCAAAAACCGTTACGCGTCGCAGTTGTGCGTGGACAAGCCGCTTGGTCTTGGAATCGAAGCCATTGGCTGGCGTCGTGTCGAAATTCCGAAAGGCGTATCGCCACGGCTTGCCCAGAAAGCAATTGCGCCACGCGGCGTGAATTGATTTTTCATCATCAGGACGCCGACGGTCTCGGATTTCACAGAGGCCCAACGCAGTACTGTAGCAAGAAGTCTGGTTGAACCCGACGAGAGTCGGCGCTTCATCGCAGAAAGCCATCTATTTAACCCTTCCGGGGACACATCCCGGAGGGGACACGTGTCTCCGGTTTTTCAGGAGATACACGTGAAACTCAAGAAACTCGCAGAAGCCACGATGTGGCTACCGGGCTTCGCCCCGGATGATCCTCCCCAGCAAGTATCAGGGCTTTTCCGGACGGCGGAGATCATCGTTTTTCCATCCATCGATCCGGTACATGGCATCGCACAGATAGGCGAAGTCGACGCTGAGGAACTGCCTCAGTTGGTCGAGACGGCATGTCGCCCGGAAGTGGGGATGCCAAGGAAGGTGCGGGATCTATGGCCTCAACTTGATTCGGTATTGCACTCGATGCTTCGCGGCGACGTTGCCAAGTTCGAAGCGAACCTGGCGGCAATTGCGCTGCTGTCGAGGCTGGAAGCGGAGAGCCGTCATCCTTCCGACGATGAGTGCGCCATCCTTAACCGTTACACCGGATGGGGCGGTATTCCGAAGGCGTTCAATCCTGATCAGGAAGATCCGGCGTGGAAGGCGAGAGCCCAATCCATGCCAGAAATACTGGGCGAGGACTACGAAAGCGCCAAGGGTAGTGTCGTCAATGCCCACTTCACGGAAGTTTTCGTGATCGAGGCAATCTGGGAAGCAGTTCGCCGGATGGGCTTTCGGGGCGGCCGTGTTCTTGAGCCGTCTGCTGGCGTTGGTTATTTCATCGGGGCCATGCCGAAGGATCTGGCTGAAACCTCGGAACTGACCGCCATCGAAATTGACCGCGTATCGTCCCGCATCCTGTCGCGCCTCTATGGGCATCACGGCGTTCGGACACTCACGGTCGGTTTTGAAAAGGCCCGACTGCCGAAGGACTGGTTCGATCTGGTGATCTCGAATGTTCCCTTCGGGAACTATCAGGTGCCGGATGACCGGAATGTGCCGTATGCAAACTTCCTCATCCACGACTATTTCTTCGGTCGCGCTTTGGATGTGGCTCGGCCGGGTGGATTGGTGGCATTCATCACGTCCGCCGGAACGCTCGATAAATGGGACGACCAGGCTCGACGCTACATCAGTGCTCGGGCCAGATTCGTCGGCGCGATTCGTCTGCCTTCCGGGACTTTTTCGCACATTGCCAACACAGAAGTCACGACCGATATCGTCTTCCTTCAGAAATTGGGGGAGGGTGAGAAGGCTACCGACGACTGGATCGCTGTGATGGAAGCCCCGCACGTCATGTGTGATGGTTACCGGCGTTTGTTTGTGTCGAGCTGGTATGTCCAGAATCCGGAGATGCTGATCGGTCGCATGGGGCAGAAGTCGAATGGCTTTGGGCTTGCCAACGCGGCGATTTTCGACGGCGATGTCAGGGCGGCTTTGGCAGAGCGGATTTCCCGGTTGCCCGAAGGCATCTACACGCCACGCGTGGTTGAGGCATCGTTGTCCGTGCAACGGGACATTCGTGTCTCGGCGCCGGAGTTCGTCAAGCCGGGGGCTTATTGCCTGACAGCGGATGGCCGTCTGGCTGTCTCGGAAGGGCAAGAGTTGCTGGTGATCGATGCCTCGGTGTCGGCAACGGCAGCCAAGCGGATTCGCGGTTTGATGGCAATCCGCGACGCGGCACGAAGACTTCTGCACATCCAGCACGCCACGGCGGACGACGGTCGACTCGGTGCATATCGGGTCGCCCTGAACGTCGCCTACGATGGTTTTGTGGCGAAGCACGGCTATCTTCATGCGAAGGCCAACAAACTGGCCTTCAAAGGGGATCCAGACCTGCCATTGCTGCTTTCTCTGGAGAACTACGATCCGGAAGGTGGTACGGCGGAGAAGGCGGACATTTTCCATCGAAGAACGGTGGGTGTTGTCCGCAAGGTCGAGCGGTGTGCGTCAGCCGAGGAAGCGCTGATAGTGTCGCTGCACGAGCGGGGTCGAGTCGACGTTACGTTGATGGAGTCCTTGCTGGGGCAGGGGAGGGAGCAGTTTCTCCCGGACATGGCGGATCGCGGTCTGATCTTCCTCAATCCGGACTCCTCGCAATGGGAGACCTCCGATGCTTATCTCTCCGGCAACGTTCGCAGCAAGCTGGAAATGGCGGAAGCGGCCGGTGGTGAGTATGTCCGCAACGTCGAAGCACTGAAGGCGGTAATTCCGCCGGATCTGGGGCCGGGTGAGATTGATGCCCGGATTGGCTCGACATGGATTCCATCCCGCGACTATGCAGCATTCCTTGATCATCTTCTGGAATGCGATGGTTGCTCGGTGGAGTTCAGTGCTGAGGCCGGTGCGTGGAATGTTGAAGTGCCATGGCAGGGTGAGCGGTCGGTGGCATCGACCCAAACCTTCGGTACCGGACGCATCACTGCTGGCGAGTTATTCGTCGTTACGCTAAACCAGATGGTTCCTACGATACGGGATCGCGATCCGGTCACTGACCGGTATTTCGTGAACACGGAGGAGACCATTGCCGCGAGGGAAAAGCAGCAGGCGCTCAAGGAGAAATTCAGATCCTGGGTATTCGCCGATTCCGAACGGTGCGAGCGGTTGGTCAGGATGTACAACGACCAGTTCAATGCAGTCAGGCTGAGGGAGTTCGATGGTTCAAGACTCTCATTGCCGGGGTTTTCCGAGGTGTACAACCTTCATCGGCATCAGAAGGACGCAATTTGGCGAATCGTGTCCGGTGGAGTGAATACCCTACTGGCCCACGTGGTCGGTGCGGGGAAGACCCTGACGATGATCTGCGGCGGTATGGAGTTGCGACGTCTCGGTATGGCCAGTAAGCCATGCTATGTCGTGCCCAACCACATGCTTGAGCAGTTTGCGGCGGAGTTTCTGCGGGCTTATCCGGGTGCCAACATCCTGATGGCAAGCAAGGACGACCTGGTCGGTGACAAGCGCCGGACGTTGCTGTCCCGGGTTGCAACCGGGGACTGGGATGCCGTGCTGATTACCCATGCCTCTTTCGAGAGGATCAAGATGAGCGACGAAGCTATGGAATCGTTCATCGAGGCGCGAATCCATGAAATCGAGTCCGCAATACGGGCCTCGAAATCGAATAAGCGCGGGAATCGGATCGTCAAAGAGTTGGAACGGGCCAAGAAGATCTGGCTCGCAAGGCTGGAGAAATTGTCGGCCAAGTTAAAAAAGGACGACATGCTCACGTTTGAGGAATTGGGCATCGACTATCTTTTTATCGACGAGGCGCATTACTTCAAAAACCTGTACCGCTTCACCAAAATGACGCGGGTTGCAGGTCTGCCGAACTCCAACTCGGAGCGAGCCTTCGATATGTTCGTGAAGACTCGCCATGTGATGGACAAGCAGGGCGGTCGTTCGGGAGTGGTATTCGCGACCGGGACACCGGTATCGAACTCGATGGCCGAAATGTGGACCATGCAACGCTATCTGCAGCCGGTGACGTTACGCTTCAATCATGTGTCGCAGTTTGATACGTGGGCGGGGAACTTTGGGGAATCGGTGACTGCCCTGGAGCTGTCGCCGGATGGCGGTGGCTACCGTATGAACACGCGGTTTGCGCGGTTCGTCAATTTACCGGAGCTGATGACCATGTTCCGGGAAGTGGCCGATATCCGTACTGCTGACATGCTGAAACTGCCGGTGCCTCGGTACTGCCTGGAAACCATGACGGCCAAGCCGACTGCCGAGCTGAAGGAGTTTGTGGCAACGCTCGTCGCCCGCGCGGAAGCAATACGCAACGGCGAGGTAACACCCCAGGAAGACAATATGCTGGCGGTGACCAACGATGGCCGCAAGGCAGCGTTGGACATGCGGCTGGTTGATGCCTCAAGCATGGAAGCTCAGGACGGCAAGGTCAGTCAGTGTGCGGACAATGTCTTTGGGATATGGCGGGAGACCGCAGCGTTCCGGGGAACACAGGTGGTGTTTTGTGACCTCAGTACGCCGACAGACGATGGACGGTTCAGTGTCTATCACGTCATCCGTGCAAAGCTCGTCGAAATGGGTGTTCCGGGAACGGAGATTGCGTTCATTCACGACTACGACAGCGATTCCGCCAAGGCGGAGTTGTTCAAGTCGGTCAGGGAGGGGCGGATTCGAATCCTCCTGGGCAGCACACTGAAGATGGGGGTAGGCACCAATATCCAGACCCGACTGGCGGCGTTGCACCATCTGGACGCTCCGTGGCGGCCGGCTGATGTGGAGCAGCGGGAGGGACGCATCATTCGACAGGGCAACCTGAATGAAGAAGTGCGGATCATCCGTTATGTCACAGAGGCATCGTTCGATGCCTACATCTGGCAGACCCTCGAAACCAAGGCACGGTTCATCGCCCAGGTCATGAGAGGGGACACCGGAATGCGCAGCGCGGAGGATGTGGAGTTGGCGGCACTGTCCTATGCCGAGGTGAAAGCCCTGGCATCGGGAAATCCGCTGGTGATGGAGAAGGCTGGCATCGATGCTGAAGTCGCAAAGCTCTCCTTGTTGAAATCTCAATGGGATAACCAGCGATGGGCAAACCAGCGGGAGTCGGCGACCTTGCCCAGCAGAATCGAGAAGATCCGGGAACGGATCGAATCGGTCGAAGCTGACATTGGCAATCGTGAGGATGTCCGAGGCAATCGCTTCGGCATGGTGATTGATGGAAAACGCTATCACGAGCGATCAATCGCGGGTGAGGTGCTTCAGCGGTACTACAGCGAGGCCAAGGCCAGAACTCGGAAGTTCGGGAACTGGAAATCCTCGCCGGGTGAGATGTCGGTTGGGCAGTTTGCCGGCTTCGATCTCGCGGTATCCATCCCCACGGGCGCCAGCGATGGCCCTTGCTTCATCCTGAAAGGGCGTCGGGCCTATGCGGCTCATCATTCCGACAACCCGCAAGGGATGGTCAGAGTGGTCGAGAACGTGGCCAACAGCCTGGAAGGACGATTGGCGGAAGCTTATGAAGATGTTGCCCGGGCAGAAAAGCGCCTGGCAGACATTCTTACGGAGTTGGCCAAGCCATTCGAAAAGGAGGAAAGGTTGACGCAGTTGCTGGCACGCCAACGCGAGATCAATGCTGCACTCGATCTCGACAAGGACAACGCCGGTGCGATGGAAGCGGAAGCCGAAGCCGCCTGACGTGAAATTTCATTCAACCCGCTCGGGAACTCCTGCCCTACGGGGCAGTGGATTCTCGGCATTTTTGGAGATTTGTATTTTGCATAAGTCGTGACATTCAAGACCCCGGACCTGGTCCGGGGTTATCTACGGCGTTGCGTGGTGGGGTGATGGTCGAATTCGATCCTTTTAGGTCGCATTTCAGCAGTCACGAAAGACAGTTGCTACGTAGCATCGCAACTGCATCCTCCCTCGCAAGCATTTCCCGGCCATGGTGCCGGGGTTTTTCGGAAGGGGTTCAGTGAGCCTCTTGCGCAAAGCATATTGAGATTCGATCCTGTGCCGTAAGGCGCTGGATGGACGTGTGGTAGCTGGCCACGAGAAAACAAACAGCATCATGAACCCCGCCGGGGAGCGTATCCCGGCAGGGGTACCTCCATGCCGAGCGGAGATTTTCAACCGGCTCGGCCGGGGCCTTCCCAAGGATCCCGGCAAGGGGTGCTTCGGAAGGTCCCGATCGGGACTTTCCATGGAGGCACCTGAAATGAAGTATGAATACGAAACGCAACGCGTCAAGGATGACGCACGAGGGCGCTGGGAGAGGGTGCTTCCCGACCTGGCGCCTGCTTTGAAAGATGCCGTAGAGAAGCGGGGCAAGCACGTCCCTTGCCCGGTTCATGGCGGACGGGATGGCTTTCGGGTCTTTCCTGATGTCGATGAAACTGGCGGAGGGGTCTGCAATACCTGTGGCTATTTTGCTGACGGTTTTTCTCTGCTCATGTGGATCAACGGCTGGGACTTTGGTCGCACGATCCGCGAAGTGGCTGAGCATGTCGGCACTACGCCGGTTCGCGATATGCGCAAGGAAGTGTCGCATGCTCCAAGTAGTGCCTCTGATGACACCACTCGCCGTGAGCACCTCAATCGCACATGGCGGGAATCGCTGGCATTAACGCACCCGAAAGCCGAATCTGCTCGTCTGTATCTGGCGCGACGCGGCCTGTCAGTACGTGTGCCGGATACCCTGCGCTTCCATCCCGAGCTGGGGTATTACGCAGACAACCGCATCGTGGCCCGCTATCCGGCCATCATCGCCCAGGTTACAGGGCAAGGGGGCGAAGCAGTCACGCTTCATCGCACCTACCTGACGGCTGATGGCCACAAGGCTCCGGTCGATGCACCAAAAAAGCTGATGCGCCATCCATCGGCGCGACAGCTGACCGGCGGCGCAATTCGGCTGGTACCAGCGGGTGCTCGTCTGGCAGTGACCGAAGGCATTGAAACGGCACTTGCCGTTATCGAGGCTACGGGGATTCCTGCCTGGGCGACAGGGAATGCCCATCTTCTGGAAACCTTCGTTCCTCCTCCCGGAGTGAGTCAGGTTCTGGTCTTCGCGGACAAGGATCGACCTTCTCGGCAGCATCCTTCCGGACACGGACAGGAAGCGGCAAGGGGATTGGTGACCAGGCTGTGGGCGATGGGGACTCAAGCCGGGGCAATTGCACCTGCGCTCGATATTCCAGATGGCAGAAAGGGCGTCGATTGGCTGGATGTCCTCAACCTTCTCGGCAAGGCGGGGTTTCCCGCACTCGTCAGCGTCGAAAAGGCGCTGACCCGAGCAGCCTGACAGGGGAGGTGATCATGTACGGAGTCATCGACTTCAGCTTGATCGATACCATGCCCGGTGGATTCGGTCCATTCGCGCCGCCGGCAGGATGGCAGGGCGACTACCTGCAATATCTGCGAGCACGCTTCGATGGTGATATCGGTGCGCGACAGCAGATTGCGGTAGTGGGGCGCATCATCGTCCGCAAACTTGAAGGTGCGCCGACCGAGTTCATCGGTCCTCACGCCGTCGAGGCACGGGAATTTGCACTTTCCGTGTGGTCGTCGATCAGTCGCAACTAACGCAGCATCAACACCCGGCCTTGGCCGGTTTCTTTATCCCGCGGGGAGTGTATCCATCCCCGGTCGGGGACGGTGCCTTCCCGTTTTTCATTGGAGGCACCATGTACGACAAATTCGCACCTCTTCTCGAACAGGCCATTACCGAGCCTGGCATCGTGAGCGAGGCTTACCGCAGGTTCCACCGCTTCAGCATTGGCAACCAGATTCTGGCGGCCGTCCAGCTACATCAAAGGGATTTGCCCCTGTCGCCGATCGCGAGTTTTAACCGATGGAAAGAGCTTGGTCGTTCGGTTTGCAAGGGGCAGAAAGCCATTTCCCTGTGGATGCCGCTCACGGTTAAGCGTCGGGACAAGGACGATTCCTCTGGCGACTTCGGCGATACCGGCGAGGTTTTCACTGTCTTCAAGTTGGCGCCACGCTGGTTCAGCCTGGAGCAGACCGAAGGTGAAGACTATATCGAGCCCGTCGAGTCGCTACAGTGGGACGCCGAAGCTGCTTTGGCTGCATTGGATATCACGCTGGAGCACTTCGATCTCATGGACGGCAATGTGCAGGGCTATGCGGTAAGACGTCGCATTGCGGTCAGTCCGCTGGCCGAGTATCCCCACAAGACCCGGTTTCACGAGATCGCTCATGTCGTTCTTGGGCACACGTTGGGGTCCGATTGCCATGACGTCGCATCGATGCCGAGAAGTCTTCAGGAAGTCGAGGCCGAAGGCGTGGCATTTCTCCTGTGCTCGATTCTCGATCTGCCGGGGCGGGATGAGTCGCGAGGTTATATCCAGTCGTGGCTTGAAGGCGGTCAGCTACCGGAAAAGTCAGCTCAGCGGATCTTCGGCGTCAGCCAGAAGATTCTTGAGGCTGGCCGACCGGGTGACCGGGAAGCAGTAACGCAGTAAGTCTCAATTTCTCAACCCCGCGGGGCGTGCAATCGTCCCGCAAGGGGAGGGTGCCGCCCCGCTTTTCTATTTGGAGGCACCCAAGATGATGAACTCAACCAACCGCGAACTGCTCTCGATCCTGCTGGGCGAAGATAGCGAGTCACATTCCATGCGATCTTTGGCCGAGCTTTTCGGGCTGCGCACGGTTCGGCAAGCAACAACTTATGGCGTGGCAGAGGAAGTTCTTTCATATGCCATGTCCGGCAAGCTAATGGCCGCTAGGGAGCTGCTTCGGCGAGCGCTGGCAGAATCCTTTGGCGAGTCGTCCGTTAACCTCGCTTCACCGGCTTCGGTACGTGATTACTTGCGTCTGTTCCTTGGAGGGCAGGAGTACGAGAGCTTCGTGGCTCTCTGGCTTGATGCCCAGAACCGGCTTATCGCCGGGATGGAGCTCTTTCGGGGAACGACGACCCAAACGTCAGTGTATCCGCGGGAAGTGGTGAGGACCGGATTGAAGCTCAATGCATCGGCCGTGATCTTTGCGCATAACCACCCATCCGGGAGCCCTGAGCCGTCACGGGCCGACGAGATGCTCACGAACCAGCTTCGGCAGGCGTTGGCACTCGTTGATATCAAGGTGCTCGACCACTTCATCGTGGCGGACACCGCAGTCATGTCCTTCGCAGAAAGGGGCCTGATCTGACCCAATGAAAAATACCCGCCGATGTTTGGCGGGTATTTTTTGCCCGAAGCTGATCGAATTTGCTGTATCGAAAGTAATAGATTATTACTTTTAGGGGCGGTCGTAATGGCTACCGAGCCCGCCCGGAAAAGACGACTGTGCCGCAGACGATAGCGTCATCAGGTAGCGGCATGATGGGAGTGGGCCAGCTGGAGTTTAGTGTCTTGAGAAAGCGTCCCTCCGGTGTGACCGCCAGTCTTCGGAAGAAAGCGATTTCACCCTTGAGTACCACGACGTCCCTTCCATGATCGGGGGGTACGCAAGGATCGATGAAGATGATCTCACCCTCGCGGTATCCATCGTCTCCGATCATGGCCTCGCCAAGAACGGGGAGGGCGAAAGTCTCGTCGCTGTGCTCAACCGGGCACGCCAGCCATGCATTGTGCTTGCGTCCAGCCTGGGGGTTCGGTGGCGCTAGGCTTTCCCAGCTCAATACCGGAACGACCCCCTTGGCGAGCATTCGCGTAGAAATCACCTCTTGGCCTGTCAGCTGATCGGGGGTCACTCCGAGGACACTGGCGATTTTCTGAAGGGTTTCCTTGCGAGGATGCTTTGCTTTCGAACGTTCCTTGAGAATCCTGTTGATGGCGGGCTGCGAAACTCCGGAACGATTTGCCAACTCCGTTTGGTTCAACCGGTGTTTGCTCATCAGCGCTTCAAGAATTTCGGCGACGGGGTTGCTGCTGCTCACGGTCATCGTGGTTTCGGTGTTCGTCATAATTTATGCTGGGTTTCGTTGTCAGACGCATGTATTGTAATATAAAATGCGCACTCGTGACCACTTAAATGATTTTTTATTATGGAAAAACGCGACATACTCAAAATTAACAGACAGTTCCTGTTGCTCACGCGCCAGCTGGCACAGGACGGAAAAGCGGCTGAACTCATGACTGGGCTTCCGCGCTCAGTGATCGACAAGATCGCCAATCTCGACATGGACGAAATCGAGGAGTTGGCGGAGACGGTAGGTATTTCGCTCTACACACTCAGATTGACGGACCCGGCCTTTAGCCGGCTTATCCAGATGCCTCGGGACGCGAAAAGCACTTACGCCGAGGCAACACTGGTAAGCAACGGCCGTGTCGGCGCTACTTTCCCCTGAGGAGCTGGAAAACAGTCGGGTTGCTCATGAGCTGATCGCGTTGAAGCTCCGGGTGCCGATCGTGCATTACCTGACGAGTATCCATTCGAAGCCCCTTCGGTTGCGCTGGCGGCAGCTTCATAGCGAGAGTCCGCCCAATGGCAAGCTGCCGGATTCGGTCCGATCTTTCATTGCGGATGCAATGACGTTGGCCAATTTATCCAGCTTCGTTGCCCTCTACAACCGGCTTGACGACGGGGAGGGGAGGTCGGTTACGGCCGGAATGCTGTTGCGTGTCTGGAAAATGCACTGCCGAGTCGGGAGCGAGAATCTGGATATTAACGCTGCCTGGTATGCCATTAGGGACGTGCGCTCCAAGATCGTTGGGTGGCAGCGGTGCTCAAGGTGCCAGACCATGTTCATCTACGAACCCAATGTGTCGCATGCACGTTCATGCCCATTTTGTGCTCTGGTGAGAACCCGCATTTGACATTGTCTGGACGGCTTCTGGGGGGTGGCCATAAATGGAATGCTAGGGTCCGTGATGCTGTCGGCCAATAATCAAACCTGGTGAGGTGCCTTTCATGTGCGCATTATTGCTGTCATCAGCAAGAACTAACCAATCACAGGGTAGTGTTGTTCCTCTAAACATCGACTCGACTACACAACGGTCATTCCACATGCGCTGCCCTCTAACTGACGCTCCTTAAACCGGAAATACCCCGGTCCGCACAGCACCGAGAATTTGCGGTATGCATAGGTCGTAGCGGGAAACCCTGCCGTCACAGACTTCAAAAAGCACGACAGCCTGTACTTCGTTACCATGACCCTGAGTCATGAACGCGCATGGTCTGCCGCCATCGGCTTGAGCGGTGCGGCCAACCTCCACCCGGACACGCGAACTTGGATCATTCACACCGTGAGCGCGCACTGTCCGCATCTTGCCCCTCAGGTAATCCGATATTGCTGTTGACCCAACCAGTTCTTCGAATACCCATTGCGACGCGTATCGTGCATCAGGAGCAAGCAAAGCCAAAAAGCCTTCGGGTTCCAGACGGTTCCACGCCTTGGCGAAAGCGAACACCACTTCTTCTTCGGTCACGTCAGTCATGCAATCCACTCCCTGTCATGTTCGATTTCATCAACCATTGTCCAGCTTTTAATTTAGCGGCTCGATCACATATCACATCATGTAACGCATAAGCGCCGGCTGTCTCTCATTAATCAGCCTCATGATGAGGTTGCTGGTCACCCCGACCTCTTGTTCGTCAAGGGTCTGGATTACTTGTAGAGATTCGTCGAAGCGCGCCTGCTCACGGTACAACTCGGCAAGCTCCATGGTGTACCCCTGCCGTGATGCAGCCACCCATTCCCGTAATATCTCGCTCAGGCTCTGCATGTTTTGCAGCTGTTCTTCCGAGGCTTCGAATGCCGGGTACGTGAAGGGGCTTCCCGGTGGCCTGCTGTAGCTGGGCGCTTGACGGCCACGCAACTTACCCCACCAGTTTCTGCGATCGGGGTTAGCTGCCTCCCATGCCGCTTTGGTGACGGCTTCTTCCGCATCGCGATGCTGGCGGTATCTATCCCTGTATGGGTGGTTCAGATAGCGCCAGTACCCCAACCTTGCTGCAACCTCAACTTCCTTGCTGGTCGCCTTGGCAATGCACTCAGGCAAAAGCTCGTCCGGTACGTGATCCATGTACGGCAGTTCAGAGGAATCTGCGGTATCGATTGCGACCATGTCTCTCACCAATATGTACTGACCACATTTGCACCGGCGCAGACCTTCGTCGTTTGGCATGAGCGAACCATCCCTCCAACCGTCCGTCCAGTATTCGAACGCCATGAAGTTCATCGAAACATACCTGGGAAATGAATACTGGGCGCCGCAGCAGGGCGACGCCACAATTCGGAAACCACGAATAATTGTCATGTTGAATTTCGCTTTCCTATCTCACAATATTTGTACGCGTACTGGCAGAAAGGCATTCCTTAAGGGCTGGAAATGTCGCCTTAATTCCAGATGATGATGTCTTCCCGATTTGTCCAATCGTAAGCACCGCCGTAATCCGGCATGATCGTGTAACGCACCATGGATTGGCACTCAGCTTCGCGATTCACGTATCTCCTCCACATTTGCAGACCGCGAATCTGGCTGAAGCCAGAAGTCCTCCGTGGCCACGCCATACAGCGGAATAGCTTTGATCGTTGGAAAATCGCCCAACCACAGCACGGGTACATTCACCTTTACGAACGATCCAGTCAGATTTGCAAGAACCTCCGCTTGTCCTCGGTGGCGAAACGGCTTCGTGATCGGCACACCAGATCTGTTGCGCACGACCCAGCCATCATCGGCAAGCTCCACCCAGCGGGTGTTGCTGCGGACCGTCATACTGGTTTGCGCCAATTCGAGATTCAGGGCCTTGGCAATCGATCGAGCGGCGTCTGGCAAGGCAGACCGATAAAGTGCTTCCGGTGGGCCAAAGCTTCTCCAGCGCGCAGACTGGAGTTCGGCCGTACTCCAGGCCACGCCATCCAGCTTCTGCACCTGCGACCACCACAGCATCAACTTCAATGCCAGCAGAGGCCAGTCCTTCCGTAACGGCGCATCCGGGGGCGGTGCCTTGTTCTGCGTTGAAGTATCATCCTTGCCTACCGCATGAAGATCGGCATGCCAATCGCTCTGGATTTCATCCAAGAACAATACTCGCCGTCCGTCGTCGGTTTCCCGGATACCTGTCCGGATGTGGACGAGGACGTTACGTGTCCGATAGTGGCGCGGCTTGTAACTCCCCGGCCAATCATCCAGTTGAATCAATATCTCGCGATAGCCGTCGTTGCCCGGCAGAGAGTAGCGCTCCCATTTTGCCAAGGCATGTTCCCTGCCCATCGACGAGAAACGCTGGTTGATTTTGTGCTCGGCATATTCAATGGCATCCTCTGGCGAATCGAAGCCCTCAGGCAGTTGCGCAATGAGCTTGCCTCGCTCGTCGAGCACCCACCACCAATCGGCTCGTCTCGTAAACAAATCGATGTAGCGGCAACGCACGACAGACCACCCTAGTGCCCGATGCCTATAACGAATGACATACCAACTGCCGTCGCCCTTAGACCCCCATAGGCCGCGCTTCTTATAGTCTTTCGCCGGCACCCACTGGCAGCACTCGTTCCACCCTGCCATCGTTTTGAAGCCAAACCGCGATTCGCAGACGAACTTCGGTGTCACGTGGAGAAGATTGATCAGGCGGATAACCTGTGCCTGCGACAACGTTTCCCCTGCAAACTGGGATTCAAGGCGAATCAGCACGCCTGACTCGTCCAACTCCTCGGGCTTCACGCCTTTGCTGATCATTGCCCTCAGGGTTGCCACCCATTGCTCGGCGCTGGCTCGATTCAAGCCCACCCTACGAATCAGACTCGGCAGTGATGATGTCAGGGGCGGCTTGGCTAATTCGATGCTGTAGATGTTTTCCGGGAAGCGGGGGCGCTTTGCCAGTTCCTCCAGAAAATGCCCGACGAGGGCTTCATACCATTGGATGAAGCGATCCAACTCCAGCGACTTCCGCTCTCGTAAATCTGCTACCCATTCGGCTGCCGACTTGCCCGTGAATCGATACGTCCCAAAGCCACGCTCTCGACGAACAACATCAAGCAGGGGCGCGTAATCCCAATACGTCGCACCTTTTTTAAGGCGATAGCGCTGGCGGCGCTGACGCTCGTCGAAGCGACTTTCACTCAACCCCAGCACAGTGCCATCCAGTGTGGTAAAAGAAAAATGGGGCGGTGCTTTGGTAGGCATGGCGACATCCACTAAAGCAGCCTGGGCCGCATCCCCTTGGCGCGCTGACTGGTCTCAATCCACGGACGCCACAGGTTCTCTGTGCGTACGGTTTGGCGAGCAAGAACCTCTGCTGCCCAGGCTGGAGTATTGATCGCTTGGACGTCGAACCAAGGTCGATCGGGCAGCAATGCATCAAGGCGTACGCAGAAACGATGCTTTGAATTTCGGAAGCCCACCTCGCAGAAATCAATGAGCAGTTTGTTCTGGTATATAGTCATTTCACCTTCCCAAAAGATCATCCAAGAATAGCGGGATGTTCATTAGGTTGGTCTTTCAGCGAAACTCTAAGTGCCGGGCGAGGAGATCATCGAACACGGCTTCGAGACCTGGGTGAACGCCACGAAGGCCTGACACCACGCGAGTGGCCCAGTCGAAGTAGGCATCTTTGCGTTCAACTGACCAGTCTGCCGGCGGCGACGACAAAATGTCCCTCAGATTTGAGATTTTGTCAGCCAGCTTGACCAACTTGGCCTCTCGTGAAATGTGAGGGGCGTGCTCAATCTGCTTCTGTTTGCGGACATCTTTGTCCAGCCCTTTGTCGTCCGTCACTTCGAGAACGATGGAGGTAATGCGTTTCCCGAAAATCCCTTCCAATTCTTCAGCCGTGGTTTTCGTGTCTTCGATTGTGTCGTGCAAGACAGCTGCGCAAAGAATGCTGATATCGGAAATGCCCCCCTCGTTTGCTAGCACATTGGCCAGCGCGATAGGGTGGTTGATGTATGGTGATGCGTCGGCATCTTTACGTCGTTGAGTTCTATGCTTCTCGGCGGCAAATGCTACCGCTTTCACGAATTGGCCTACGGTGTTTTCTGTATGCATTACTGGCTCCTCGCTGCGTTAGGTTGGCGTAGCAGGGGATGCTTGAAGAATGGCAGCGATCTCGGCGTCATCCCCTGTGGTCATGAGCACCCAGATCGCATGACTTTTTTCTTGTGGATCGGCTATAGAGTTCTCAAGTCCCTTGATCAGAACCAAATCCTGTTCTGCACGATGCTTTGCTTTTCGGCTGCCGTACTCGGCAACCAAATAGTCGCCAACAACGTCCATGGCTTGGATCAATGCATCTTCATCCGTACGGATGCCTTGCCAGAAAAAGCGGTTTGTCATGGCTTCACGAGGAAACTCGGCGATTCCTTTCAATAACTGGAATGCCTGTCCCCAAGGGGATGACCACTCAGTGCTTCTTGCCGAACTGAAGGCCACCGGAGAATAGGCAACCTTCGGAATCAGCTTCTCCCCTTTGGTTCGGTCTAGACGCAGCTTCAATTCTTCCAGGATGTTGCCTACGGCACTGTCTGGAATCTTGCCGCCAGGGTGATACGCCTCATACATACGTTGCGCATCCGCACGGATCCGGTCGCGCTGGGAAGCCAGGAATGCTTCGATGTCATCACCAACCGCTGCCCCGAGCAGTTTCTTGGCATCATCGTTGGCTGCGGTCAATGCAGACTCAAACAATCCGATAGCTTGCTTGGGTATCCAGCGAACGCCGTCGGCCAAGGAAAAGGAGTAGCGCGGCAGCAATTCCCCGGATATGCGCCGAAGACGGTCAATTTTCTTTAACGTGGTCTCATCAAACGGAGCGACCTTGATTGAAGTTTGTGCGCGAACTACTCCGGTTTGACGAAAACTGTCAACACCAAACCACTCTGGCTTTACTGGGGCTTCAAGTGGGGGGATTCGGCTAAATTTGTCGACTGAAACTAATGAGCCGAGCTCGAAGACCCTTGCCACTCCTTCAGAGAGCAAATCTAGCTTGGGAACCCCGATGTCTTCAGTTGGTGAGCTGACGACATCGTTGTTCGCATCAATCAATACCACTTCGCCAGAGTCTGGGTCTATTTTGGCTTTAATTGGTGCTTCAGCCGATGATTCATAAGAGAAGCATTGCCTACGATATTCCTCCCACAAACGAGCTGCCTCAATATCCCCTTCAGGTAGTACCAAATGCGGCATTGTCGTTGCGACCTCTTGGCGGAGAGGGCCTGCGATGCTCCATAAGTAATCAAACCACTTTCTGCATGCTTCAAGTGTTGCAGCTGATACCACACAGGCCAAGTTTGCTTGAGAGGGGGAATTTGGTGCAAACCCCATATTCTCTGTTGGCCCCATCGAAATCGCTGTCGTCCCATCCGAACTGCAAAGGCAAAGGAGATTTGACGATCTGTCGAGCAATGATGCTTCGGGGAAAACCCTGAACGCAGCTCGCTTTCCGTGACGATCAACCAAACGCAGCAGATTCTCGAGATCTGATTCCGTGGTACGACAGGTAGGGTGAATACTCAGTACCAAACGTAGTTGCGAATCGATGTTGTCGGCTAGATAACCTTCCATCCAGTTGACTGCCTTTGCATCTAGGGCAGATATGACACCAAATATGCTGATTGCGGTTCTGGCGGCTGCCTCAAATGGCAATTCAGTTTGGTATCTGCCAATACCTGCGCTGACGCGGGGCTCGGGCCAAATAAATGGCATTTGTGGTGCAATCGAGTTGCTCATTTGGCTTCTCCTTTGACACCAGTGGTTCAGTGCCTATGTCTTTGGTGGTAATCACAATGCAGCTAACCAACGAATCAAATTCATCTAATGGACACATTTTAGAACATCCCATATACTTTCTGCAATAACTCGCACACGCCTTCGCTAACCCACATGAGCAAGCAGGATGTCGAACGAACTACTCACTGATCTAACACAGCCCCAGCGCGACCGGCTCGCCTTCGTGGAGTTGCGTGTGCGCTTTATCGGGGAGATCCGTCGCCAGGATCTGGTCACGCGGTTTGGCATCCAGTCCGCCGCAGCCACTCGAGACCTTGCGCTCTACAAGGAGTTGGCGCCGGGCAACATTGATTACGACTCGAAGGGCAAGTCCTACGTCCTCGGGCCAGATTTCCGCCCCGTCTTCGACTCACCACCTGATCGAGTGCTTTCTTGGCTAACGCAGGGCTTTGGCGATGGCGAGCCGGTACGGCTTAAAGCATGGATAGCCAGCGAAACACCATCACGGCTGACTCAGCCAGATCTGGATGTGCTCGCTTCCGTAACCAGAGCAATCCATCAGGAATGTCCGCTGGCAATCGAATATCACTCAATCACCAGCGGGCGTACAGACCGGGAGATTGTTCCCTTTGCGTTACTCGACAACGGTTCGCGGTGGCACGTCCGCGCTTTTGATCGAAAGAGCCAGGAATTCCGAGACTTCGTCATCACCCGGGTAAGAAAACCGGTGGTGATGAAAGGCGCCGAGGTTCAGTCTCACGAGCGAAGCGACCAGGATATTCAGTGGACCCGTATCGTTGAGCTGGAATTGGTGCCGCACCCCGACCAGCCCCGTCCCGAGATCACGGAGATGGACTACAGCATGGATAGCGGGGTCCTGCGCATGAAATTGCGTGCCGCGACTGCCGGCTACATCCTGCGCCAGTGGTGCGTGGATTGCTCTCCGGATCACAGCCTGCGCGGCCATGAATATCGTTTGTGGTTGAAGGATCATCTGGCACTGTATGGCGTGAAAAACGCCCTGTTGGCACCGGGCTACCGCTCTCCCGAACCCCTTCGGCGCGAAGCCGATTCGGACTGAGCGTGCGCCATGCTGACAAAACTCGAACGGTACATAGACCAACTCGGCGAACTGAATAACAAATTGATCGTCTTGGCTGGCCCGCGTGGAAGCGGTAAAACCAAACTGCTGCAGGAACTGGGCAAAAAACTGGGCGTGCAGCCGTTGAACGTGAATTTGGAGTTGGGGCGTCGCTTATCGGCGACCCCGCAAACCGGACGCGGGTTCTTGGTGGGCCAGTTGCTGAGAGACATTGCCGACAAGGAACGGAAAGAGGACTTACTGCTGCTCGACAACCTGGAGTTGTTGTTTGAGCGTGGTTTGCAGATCAATCCGCTCGATCTGATTAAACGGTTGGCGCACTCAAAGCGTGTTGTGGCCGTGTGGCCAGGTGAACTAAGGGGAAATCGGCTGTATTACGCCGAAATGACTCATCCTGAATATCGCGACTACGACGCTGAAGGCGTGGTTGCACTTGAGATTGGAAGCTAAGGGGGAAACATGACGAACAAGATGAAATATGGAGATCTGATCCAGTTCGAGCAAATCGAATCGGTCATTCAATTGCTCGACGCCGATCGGCCAGACGAAGCCAAGAAGCTCGTCTCTACCTATGTCATCTCCGACGACATGGCCGAGCGGATCTCCAAGCTCATGATCCCCCAGCTCAGCTTCGACGACACCGTCGATCACAAGGGCGTCCTGATCGTCGGCAACTACGGCACGGGTAAGTCGCACTTGATGTCGGTGTTGTCCTTGGTGGCCCAGGATGCCGCCTACGCCCCGATGATCCGCCATCAAAAAGTGGCCGAGGCTGCCGCGTCGATCGCGGGCAAGTTCAAGGTACTGCGCATCGAGGTCGGTGGTCTGGAAATGCCGCTGCGCCAGATCATCACCCGTCGGCTGGAAGAGTTCCTCGCCAACATGGGCGTGAACTACACCTTCCCCACAGCCGACCAGGAGCTCGACAACAAGCACTCCTTCGAAGAAATGATGGGGGCGTTTGAAGACGTGTATCCAGGCCAGGGCATCTTGCTGGTGGTAGATGAGTTCCTCGAATATCTGGACTCCCGCCGTGGCCACGAACTGGCACTGGATCTGGCCATCCTGCGCCAGATCGGTGAAGTCACCAAACACCTGAAGTTCCGCTTTGTGGCGGGCGTACAGGAAGCCATTTTCGATAGCGCGCGCTTCGAGCATGTGGCCAACAGCATGCGTCGCGTGCACGAACGCTTCACGCAAATCCTGATTGATCGCAACGACGTCAGCTTTGTCGTCGCTGCCCGCCTGCTAAAAAAGAGTGCCGACCAGCAGAACAAGATCCGCGAGTACCTCACGCCCTTTGCCAAGTTCTACAGCAACATGAACGAACGCATGGACGAGTACGTCCGCCTGTTCCCCGTTCACCCGGACTACCTCAAGACCTTCGAGCAGATCCATTTCGCCGAAAAGCGGGGGGCGCTGACCACCATTGAAAGCGCCATGAAGGCGCTGCTCGACCAGGAAGTCCCGACCGACAAGCCTGTGCTGATCAGCTACGAAAGCTATTGGCAGACGATCAAGAAGAACTCGGCGCTGCGCCCGGACGCCAACATTAAGGAAGTCCTGCGCGTTTCCGATGTGCTGGAGTCTCGTGTTCAGCAATCGTTCACCCGGCCAGCCTACAAGGGCATGGCGTTACGTGTCATCAACGCCCTGGCCGTGCACCGCCTGACCACCGGCGGCGACATCCATGTACCCATTGGCCCCACCGCAGCCGAGTTGCGAGACGCACTCTGCTTGTTTGATTCAACTATCGCGGATTTGCCAGGTGATGCTGCCGAGAACTTACTGTCAAAGGTCGTGACAGTCCTGCGGGAGGTGCTGAAAACCGTAAACGGCCAGTTCATCTCCAAGGCCGCCGACACCGAGCAGTATTACCTGGACCTGAAGAAGGACATCGACTACGACGCGCAAATCGAAAACCGCGCCGGCAGCCTGGATGACGATCAACTGGACCGCGCTTATTACGCTGCACTGCTGCAGTTGGTTCGTGAAAATCCAAGCGACCCCAGCTACGTCTCGGGCTTTCAGATCTGGCAGTACCAGATTGAATGGCAGGAACGTCGTGCCGATCGCATGGGTTATCTATTCTTCGGTGCGCCGAATGACCGGCCAACCGCCCAACCGGAACGCGATTTCTACATCTACTTCATCCCGCCATTCGAGAAGCGCAAATTCACGGACAACAACCTGGCCGATGAAGTCTTCTTCCGCCTGAAAGGCCTGGACGAAGAGATCAAGCGCCATCTGTCGTCCTACGCCGCCGCGCTGGAACTGGCCTCAACAGCCAGTGGTGGAGCCAAGGCCATCTATATGTCGAAGTCGCAGGATTTCCTGAAAGCCATGAGCAAGTGGCTGCAGGAAAAGCAGATGATGGCTTTCGAAGTAACCTACCAGGGCAAGACCAAAACCCTGCAAGACTGGTCCAAGGGCGTTTCCCTGCGTGACCGTGCGCGCCTTGGCCCAGATGAGCGGATCAACTTCCGCGACGTGGTTAACATCACCTCCGGCCTCGCGCTGGGCCAGCATTTCCAGGATCTCGCTCCCGAATATCCGACCTTCTCCGTCCTGTTTACCGAGGGCAACCGCAAGCAACTCGTGGGCAATGCACTGCGGGCCTTGGCCGGTGGCAACCGCACCAAGGATGCCGTGGCAGTACTGGATGCACTGGAACTGCTGGATGGCGACCGGATTGAACCCGCCAAATCCCGCTACGCCCAAGAAGTCCTGAAACGGCTGAAGGACAAGGGCCACGGCCAGGTACTCAATCGCAGCGAACTACTCTCCGGCACCGCCGACGTTGAATACTTCGCCCCCATCAAATACCGGCTGGAGCCGGATCTGTTGGTCACTGTGCTGGGCGGCTTGGTCTACTCCGGTGATATGGTGCTTTCCATCACCGGTGACAAGATCGACTCCGGCAAGCTGGTGCAACTGGCCGAACGCTCGCTGGACGACCTCAAGCAGTTCAAGCACGTTGAGGCGCCCAAGGAAATCAACGTCGCCGTGTTGAAGGCATTGTTTGAGTTCTTCGGCTTAGCCTCAGGGTGGGCGCAAAAGGCCACCCAAGGCGACCCTGACTCCGTGCGGGAGCTTCAGGATCGGATCAGCGCACTCACTCCCCGCGTGCTCAAGGCCGGCTCGGACCTGCAACAAGGCAAGCTCGGCTTTTGGGGCCAGAACCTGCTGCGCGACGAAGAAGCCAAGGACTGGCATGCCCGGCTGGATTCACTCAAGAAGTTCACCGAAGACCTGTCGCCGTACAACACGGTCGGCAAGCTGAAAAATCTGCGCGTCACGCAAGAAGACATTGAAGCGCAGAAGAAGAATCTGGACATCCTGGCCGCCGTCGAGCGCATGCTCGATCTGGTTGTGGAACTCGGCAGCACGGCCGCCTACCTGTCGCAGGCCGAAATGGTGCTGCCTGCCGGGCACGAGTGGGTCAAGCAGGCCGAAACCGCGCGCAAGGCCATGCAAGAAAAGCTGGCTCAAGACCGCACGGCTGAACATGCCAGCGAATACCGGCAAACACTCAACCAACTCAAGAAGGACTACATCACCGCCTACATTGCCAGCCACACCAAGGCACGGCTGGGGGTGTCAGAAGAGAAGAGTCGCAACACGCTGCGCAATGATTCACGGCTGCAAGGCCTGCGCGTGTTGGCCGGCGTCGAGATGATGAACGTCAGCCAGCTCACCGCCTTTGAGGATGCACTGAATGGTCTGAAGAGTTGTTCGGCATTGGATGAGCCCACGCTGAACACGGTGGCCGTTTGCCCCCATTGCCAATATCGCCCTTCGGCCGAGCAACTGGAGCTGGGTATTCCCGCCGCCAAGGCACTGCACAAGCTGGATGACGATCTGGATCAGTTGGTCGCGAATTGGCAGCAAACGCTGCTGGAGAATCTGGAAGACCCGTTCTCGCAGGAAAGCATCGTCTTGCTGCCCGACACCAGCAAGAAGCTGATCAATGCCTTCCTGACTTCACGCAAGCTGCCAGACCCCGTCACCAGTGAGTTCGCCAGCGCTGTGCAACTGGCGCTGGTGGGCCTGGAGAAAGTGGTGGTCAAGGGCGACGAGATCAAACAGGCGTTGTTGCTGGGTGGTTCGCCGGCCACGCTCAAGGATGTGCGTGAACGCTTTGAGGCCTTCCTGAAAGACCGCTGCAAGGGCAAGGAAGATCCAGAAAAACTACGTTTCATTATTGAGTGATGCGCAGGCGTAACCATGCAAAAGTCGGCGCTGGCGAGACGGCGATAACAAGAAGAATTCAAGGACAGAACTGATGAGTGATCTTTTTCAAAACCACGCGACCAAATCTGGTCCGGTTGAATGCCTTGGGCAGACGTTTCCCAGTGACGAAGCGCGGCGTGAGCACTATCTGAAGTTGCTTGCTGAAAAGCTCAAAGACCCTGCCTTCCGGAAAATCGAAGGTTTTCCTATAGGGACCGACGAAGACATCCTGACTCTCTCTGATCCGCCGTACTACACCGCCTGTCCAAATCCCTTCATCGAGGATTTTATTCGCCACTTTGGCAAGCCCTATGACTCGTCTGCCACTTACATCAAAGAGCCATTTACGGCTGACGTTAGCGAGGGCAAGAACGACCCCATTTACAACGCACACAGCTACCACACGAAGGTGCCTCCACGCGCAATCGTCAGATACATCTTGAGCTATACGGAACCGGGTGACGTGGTTTTTGACGGGTTCTGTGGCACTGGAATGACTGCTGTTGCAGCGCAATTATGTGGAGACCGTTCCGTCGTTCAGGCTCTCGGATATCGGGTAGAAGCTGACGGAACCATCTTGGCGGTCGAAGATGACGGCGGTAAAACTGTATGGCGGAAATTCTCAAAGCTAGGCGCCCGGCGCGCTATAGCCAATGATCTATCCCCTGCAGCGACCTTCATTTCATATAGTTACAACCGATTCAAGTCACCGGCAGCGCTTGAGGATGTAGTCAAACCGATCTTGTCTAAGGTCCAGCGAGAGTTTGATTGGATGTATCAAACATTGCATCAGCCAACAGAGGAGATATTGACCAAAGGGAAGCAGCTCGTCGATCGCGAATCGATACCTGATCTTAAAAAGGCGGGCGTAACAGGAAAAATTAACTATATCGTTTGGTCAGATGTTTTTTCGTGCCCTGATTGTGCGGGAGATGTGATTTTTTGGGATGTTGCTGTAGACAAAGATGAAGGAAAAGTACGCGACGTATTTGCATGTCCTCACTGCGATGCATCCCTTGCAAAGAGAAATCTAGACCCCAAGACGGTTCTGGTTCGTGACGAGCACAACGGGACTACGGTAACTCAGCGTCTGCAAGTTCCCGCATATATCAACTATTCGGTTGGTACTAAGCGGTTCGAAAAAAGTGCGGATCGGGTTGATAAGGCGATGGCCGACAAAATAGACGGCCTCCCCCTGCGCGATTGGTTTCCAGCATATGAGCTTAAGAAAGGCGACAAGACGGGCGAGCCAATTCGCGTTGGCATAACGCACACGCATCATTTTTATACTCCTAGGATTTTGCACATCCTGACCAAATATCGGAGCTTTGGCTTGGACTCCTGGGCTCCATTTAGTGCGCTCACCCCAAGGGCGACTCGAATGCACAGAATTGCTGCAAGTCGCGTCGGCGGTGAAAAAAAGGGCGAAGGAGGCGCGACCGTTGGCGTAATTAACGGCACCCTCTACGTGCCGTCCTTGTCCGTGGAAATGAACGTCCTAGATCAAGCAGCAGATCGCCTCAAGGCGTATTCGAAGGCATGGTTTAAGAAAGACGTTTCCATCATTTCTACACAATCATCAACAGCCATGGCAACTATTCCGTCGGGTTCGTTGGACTACGTATTTATTGATCCACCATTTGGATCAAATCTTATGTATTCGGAACTAAATTCTCTCTGGGAAGGGTGGCTGCGGGTATTCACCCAAGACAAGCAAGAAGCTATCGAAAACCGAAGCCAGGGCAAGGAGCTGGATGACTATCGAAGGTTGATGACGGACTGCTTTCGGGAAGTTTTTCGGATTCTAAAACCCGGGAGATGGGTGACCATCGAGTTTTCAAATACACAGGCGAGCGTATGGAATTCAATTCAAACTGCGCTGCAGGAAGCCGGCCTGGTCGTTGCCAACGTTTCGGCATTGGACAAAAAGCAAGGTAGTTTCAATGCCGTTACTAATCCAACATCTGTAAAGCAAGATCTTGTTATTTCTGCATACAAACCAAACGGCGGTTTAGAGGAAAGATTTGCGAAGACCGGAGGGTCGGAGGACTCCATATGGGACTTCGTAAGAACTCACTTGAAATGCTTGCCGGTCGTAAAGGTTCGCCAAGGCACGCTAGATTTTATTGCGGAGCGCGATCCAAGAATCATTTTTGATCGAATGGTTGCTTGGTTTATTCGCCATAACGTACCTGTTCCGATGTCAACACAGGAGTTTCAAGCTGGTTTGACGCAACTCTTTGTTGAGCGTGATGGCATGGTGTTCCTGCCAGACCAAGTAGCTGAGTATGACAAAAAGCGGATGCAGGTGGCGATCGCGCCCCAAATGGAAATGTTCGTATCAGACGAACGTAGCGCCATTGATTGGCTGACGGATTTTTTGAAGAGCAGACCGTCTACCTACCAAGAGGTTCATCCAGAATTCATCAGTCAACTTGGTGCTGGCTGGAAGAAGCACGAGTCGAAGCCTGAATTGAACGCACTGCTGGAAGACAACTTTATCCAGTACATCGGTACTGGCGAAGTCCCCAGCCAGATCCACGCGTATCTGTCTTCTAACCACAAGGACCAGCGAAACCTGGACAAGAATGATCCAACATTGATCGCGAAGGCCAAGGACCGCTGGTATGTGCCAGATCCGAACAAGGCGCAGGATCTGGAGAAGAAACGCGAGAAGGCGCTGCTGAAAGAGTTTGACACCTACAAGGCCTTCACCGGCCGCAAGATTAAAGAGTCTCGCCTTGAAGTGCTGCGTGCTGGATTTCGGGCTGCGTGGGCGGCAAGAGATTATCAGACGATCACCAACATCGCCAACAAACTGCCGGACGAGACGCTGCAAGAGGATGAAAAACTGCTCACCCTCTATGACTTGGCGCTGACCCGTACCGAGGACGGGATCTGAGCGTGGCGGGTAGCGGCTTCAATGTTGGCGATTGGTGCTGGCTTACCCGGCAGGCGATGTCTTGCCGGGTGATCGAACGCACGGATGCGTGGGGCGAGATCGCCTATCGGGTTTGGCTGCCAACCAAAGACGCTGTGGTGCGCGCCCGGGCATCCGACTTGGCATCCCTGGCCAGTATCCGGCCATCGGTTGATCAAATCCTGCATGCCACTGCCGCTGCGAAGTTGCTCGACGCACTCGAAGACAACCTTTTGCTGGCACCGATCCAGTCCAGCGTGGTGCCCTTGCCCCATCAGTTGTATGCGCTGAACCGAGCCATCAGCCGTGACCGCATTCGTTATCTGCTTGCTGATGAGGTGGGCTTAGGCAAGACCATCGAGGCCGGGCTGGTGCTGCGCGAGCTCAAGCTGCGGGGACGTGTAAAGCGGATTCTGGTGGTAGCACCCAAAGGGCTGGTGCGCCAGTGGCAGGCTGAAATGCGTCTGCACTTCGGCGAGAAATTTCAGTTCATCGAGCCTTCCGAACTGGCGGCTTTTCGTCAGTGGCGCAACGGGGGAGCTGGTGAGGAAGAAAACCTGTGGCGCATGCACGATCAGGTGATCTGCTCACTGGATTCGGTCAAACCACTGGAAGGTCGGCGCGGCTGGAGTCTCGAGCAACTGAATAATTACAACCGCGAGCGCTTTGAAGACCTGATCTCGGCATCGTGGGATCTGGTCATCATCGATGAAGCTCACCGCATGGGGGGCAGCACCGAGCAGGTGGCGCGATACAAGTTAGGTGCGGCGCTGGCCGAGGCTTCGCCCTATCTTCTGCTGCTGTCCGCGACGCCGCACCAAGGCAAGACAGACCAGTTCATGCGCTTGATGCAGTTGCTCGATCGTGAGGCTTTCCCCGACGAGGGCAGCGTTAACCGTGACCGGGTGCGCCCGTTTGTGATTCGCACGGAGAAACGCCTGTCCATCAATGCCGAGGGGCAGCCCCTCTTCAAACCTCGTGTCACCCGTTTGCAGGCGGTGGCATGGCAAGCACGACATAACGCCCAGCAGCAGTTGTATGAGGCGGTAACAGACTACGTGCGACATGGCTACAACCAAGCAATGGCGGCCAAGCAGCGCCACATCGGCTTCTTGATGATTCTGATGCAGCGCTTGGTGACCTCGAGCACCGCCGCCATCCGCACCACGCTAGAAAAACGTCTGGCGCTGTTCGATGAGCCGCAGCCCCAGGCATCGCTGTTTGAGAGCACCAGCGAGGATGACTGGGCCGATCTGGATGGCCAGTCGCAGGTGGATCTAGCCATGCAGGCGACTGGCTGGGAGCTGGAAAAATCAGAAGTTGAAACGCTGTTGAAGTTGGCTCGTGAGACGGAAGCCTCGGGCACGGACGCCAAGGCCGAGGCTTTGCTGGAACTGATCTACAAGCTGCAACAGGAAGAAGGTGCCCCGGAGTTGAAGGTGCTGATCTTCACAGAGTTCGTTCCCACCCAAGCCATGCTGGCAAATTACCTGGAAAGCCGAGGTTTCTCGGTGGCCACGCTCAACGGCAGCATGGATCTGGACGCTAGAACCCGGGCGCAAAAGGTGTTCTCGCAAGAGGTGCGCGTCATGATTTCAACAGATGCAGGTGGAGAAGGCTTGAACCTGCAGTTCTGCCACGTGATCGTCAATTTCGACATGCCGTGGAACCCGATGCGAATCGAACAGCGCATTGGCCGTGTAGATCGTATTGGCCAGCGCCACGTGGTGCGCGCCATCAACTTCGTCCTCGAAGATACCGTGGAACATCGGGTGCGTCAGGTTCTGGAAGAGAAACTGGCGGTGATCGCACAGGAGTTCGGCGTCGACAAGGCCTCCGACGTAATGGATTCGGCCGAGGCCGAACCGCTGTTTGATGAGTTGTTCGTGCATGGCCTGCAAAACCCCGATGCCATCGAGCAGGAATGCGAGGCCGTGGTGTCGCAGTTGCGGGAGACCTTGGCCGAGTCGAAGAAAAATAGCGATCTGCTATCGGATGCCCATGAGCTTGAGGCTGATGATGCCCGCAAATGGCGTGATCACCCGGCACAGTTCTGGTTGGAACGGGCCATCACCGCTGGCTTAACCGCACGTGGCGGCTCTGCCATCAAGGACGGTAAGGCATGGCGAGTTAAATGGGCGGACGGTAGCGAATCGGCACAGGTGTGCTTCGATGCCCGAACTGCCGATGAGAATCCGGAAATTGAGTGGGTAACGATGGAGGATGCGCGTGCGCGTGCCGTCATCAGCGAGCTGCCGCGTTTTGTTGCTGGACAGCCGCTGCCGGTTATCCGTGTCACGGGCTTGCCGGACTCGGTACGGGGAATTTGGTCGCTGTGGGAGATCAGCCTGGCCGCCGAGGGCTTGAGCCGGAAGCGTTACCTGCCTGTGTTTACCAATGAGGAAGGCCGCGCTTTTGTGCCCACGGCGAAGCGTGTGTGGGACTTGTTGCTCACCGAAACCGTCGAAGTTAGCGCGGCGACAAGCGCCGAGGATGCGGCGAAATGGTTTGAGGCTGGCTTGATGGCAGCAAAGAACCAAGGGGAGCGGATCTTCACCGAACTGCTGGATGCGCATCGAACCCGGCTGGAGGAAGAACGCGAACGTGCCAACTATGCCTTTGAAGCCCGGCAGCAAGCGATCGGTCGTATCGGTTTGCCGGCCGTGCGTGAGCATCGCCGCAAGCGTCTGCTGCAGGAGCATGAAGCAAGGTTAGCCGCGCTGGCGGATGCTGAGGCCAGCGTCCCGGATTTGAATGCCGTGATGATGGTGCGGGTTTCTGACGAGGTGTCGTCCGCTGAAACCGTGATGGAGGCGCAAGCGGTATGAGTCAGTGGATCGAACGAATTCTCAGCCGTTTCACCGCTGACCTGGATCGGCTCTGGGTTGCTTGCGATCCGGATGATGTTTTGCTGGATGAAAAGCTGCTGGCGGAACTGCGTAGCCGTGGCTTCGAATTGATGCTGTACGAAGACCCTTTTGTGTTTCGTACAGAGTTTGAGGAGCGTTATCGCGTTGCCTGGGATCGAGGAGAGTCTGGCCCAACGCCCTCTCTGGTGGTCCACTGGCGAGGATCGGATGCCAGTGAACTGCCCTGGGACATTGGGCACTACGGTCGTGTGGTCAGCCTGAGTCTGGCCCAGCTGTTCCCCCGCCTGGCCTACAACGTCGTCAAACAGGTAGAGCCAGAACATCTGGCCGCTCTGTTGGACGCTCACGACACCGAATTGCAGGGCGTGCGCGGCGAAAACGAATCCAAGGACTTTATCTTGGAGCGTGTCTATCAACTCTCGCCGCGATCGAGCATTCGCACCGATGTCGATTTCTGGCGGGAAGTGCTTCGCATGCACTTTGCCAATCGATCGCTTCCATCCGTATTCGCTGAGCACGCGGCAGGCATCATCCAAGGTAAAGGCTTGTTTGTTGGCCAACCTGTCGCCACTTGGCTTGCCTCGAAGAGCGCCTTGCTGCGTGTGGTGCAGGATGCCTGGCAACATTATCTTGCGGATTTGGGGATGGATGGGGCACGTGTTGCTGAACCAACTCCACCAGATTATGTGGAAAAAGTCCGCATTCCTTTCGATCATACTGATGTGCAAGTTTTGGTCGATTCAATGTTCTTGAATGGATCGTTACACCCGCTAGCCGTTCATCTGGTACCGGCAGGTGCTCCAAGCTGGATTAAGGCCGGAATCGTTCAAGATCCGGCAGCGCGCACTTCTCTGGTCAAGAAGGGAATTGCGAAGCTGATTGAGGTAACTCCGACTTCCGCCTCCACGCATAAGGAGTGGAGTGAGTTTGCCAAGCAGTATGGTGAGGTTCTGGCGCGCGTCCATGACCTGGGCAACACCAGTACCGGCGAAATAATAGCTGAAGTTCATGGGCTCACTAAGGCGTTGCAGGCACAATCTGACCTAAACCTACAGGCGTGGGTTGCAGCCAAGCACTATGCGGACCTGAGTACACTCTCATTTCACAATGGCCCGGTGATGGTGCATCGGATTCCGGATTACTTGAGCTCACGACGGAAAGCGATTGGCGCCGACAAGATCGCTCTATTGGTTTTCGACGGGTTGTCCATTGATCAGTGGGTGCAGATTCGCGAGCGGTTGATCGAGAGCACCAAGCGCTTTGCCTTTGATGAGGGTACATCCTTTGCGTGGCTGCCCACGGTGACTTCGGTTTCCCGTCAGGCAGTGTTTTCTGGACGGAAGCCCCGTGAATTCGAAGACTCCATCGGGCATACCAACAAGGAAGAGTCCTTGTGGAAGGGGTATTGGCAGGAGCAGGGATTAAGGTCGAACGAGATCATGTATCAACGTTCGCTGCGCCAGATTGAGCAATTGGACGCGTTGGCAACTGATCTCGATGATCGTCGACCAAAAATTCTTGGCCTTGTGATTGATGAGGTTGATGATCGCCTGCACAAAGAGCGATCGAAGCAGGATGTTGCACTATGGATTGCGAACTGGTTGAAAACCGGCTTTGTTGATCGTTTGTTTTCCATCCTCCTTGATAGAGGATTTCATATCTATCTGACAGCAGACCACGGCAATGTGGATGCGATAGGGGTAGGGCGGCCAACCCAGGGGGACATCCCCCTGACTCGCGGTGAGCGGGTGCGGGTGTATCCCAGCGAACACTTATTGGCCGATTCTGTAGTTGCCTACCCAAATACGGTGAAGTTGCATATTTCGGGGCTACCGGCAAACTTCATACCGTTATTCGCAGGCGGAAGAACGGCTTTTGTTACCGACGGTGAGCAGGTGGTTGTGCACGGTGGTATCTCGGTGGAAGAGCTGATCGTCCCGTTTGTGAAGGTTAATTATGTGATTGGTAAAGAATGAAGACATCATCTCCTAAAATTGGGTTTGATCGGTTCATTCAGCTTGATTGGGCAGCTGCGGCACTGAGAGTTCGTGCGGGAACGGCTGGGCTAGATGATCTGAATGAACTGCTCGATACAGCCGAGCTTGGCGTTGAGGCCAGAAAAAAAACAAGAACCGTCCTGAATCGGCTGTGGCTAGAACCGCGCGCAGAATTGTCTGCCTTTGCTGAGCAGGGAATCAACCTATATAAGGCGCAACCTGATGTTCCGGTCGCAGCATTGTGTTGGGGAATGGCTGCTGCAACTTATCCGTTTTTTGGCAAGGTGGCGGAATTGATCGGCCGTCTGTCTGCAATACAGGGGGATTGTGCAGCTGCAGAAATACATCGACGCATGTGTGAAACCTACGGTGAGCGCGAGGGTACCCGGCGCATGACCAATATGGTTATCCAGAGTCAAGCAAGCTGGGGCACAGTCGAGCGTGTTGAGAAAGGCAGGCGAGTCATTCGTCTGGCGCCTATGACCGTAGACAGTGACGAACTGACGGTTTGGCTGATCGAAGCCGCTGTGCGCTACGCGGGAAAACCTATCCCCGTCACCAGCCTGCAGTCGCTGCCCGTGCTCTTCCCGTTCACCCTGTCCCGACCGCTAACCTATGTGGTATCGAACAGCCAGAACCTATGCCTCCGGTCGGAAGGGCCGAGTAACCAGTTCGTTGCGCTGCGTGCCACCCTTTGAGGACAGACATGAATACAAAAATTGACAGCACAGGTGCGCAAGCAAACTGGTTCGTCGGCGCGAGCTACGGCGGTACCGATGACCAGATGCCGCGATTTCTTGCAGAGGGGATTTGGGAGAACGGCTACGACGACAAGCTCCTCGACATGGTGCGTTCCATGCGACCTGGAGAGCGGATCGCCATCAAATCGTCGTACACACGCAAGCACGGTCTGCCCTTCGATAGCCGAGGTAGAGCAGTCTCGGTCCTTGGCATCAAGGCGATCGGCACGATCACAGAGAACCTGAACGACGGAAAGCGTGTAAAGGTGGACTGGGCCAAGGTCGAACCGGTACGAGAGTGGTACTTCTACACTCACCGGGCAACGATTTGGCGTGTGCTGCCTGGCGAATGGATGAACGATGCTCTGATTGCGTTCGCGTTCGAAGGCAAGCAGCAGGATGTGGATCGTTTTCGCAACGAGCCCTTCTGGCGAGAGCGTTATGGTACGAATTCGCCAGATAAGCAACGCTTCCAGTGGACGGATTTCTATGAGGCAGTGGCTGAAAAACTGCTGACCTACGCAGATGACCGAACCAAACTCATCGAAGGTATCCACGAGATTGCGTCGCGCGTGCCAGGGCTAAGCTACCTGCAGGACAAGTTTCCAGATGGATCCAGTGGTCCGCTGCGGGATATTTGCCCGTTCACCGCGATAGGGACGTTTAACCGGTCAATGACCGATGCCAACCGCAAAACTATCGCGAGTGAACTTGCCAAGTTGCTGGGGGTGACTGTACCGGTACCATCCTCTTTCGAAGGCATCCCAGTTCTCAACAACCAACGCTCCTGGTTTTTCGCTTATGCCGACAAGCGAGGAGCAGGCGACATCGATGCGTTATGGAAGGTATTCGTTGCCGCGAGCAGGATGGGCGATGACGACCAGGCGGACACTCGGGACACCTTCGTCCAGACTTATGACGAGGCAACCCAAGTATGGGGGGTTGCCTGGAATCTATCGACAGGTCTCTACTGGACACATCCGTGGGAGTTTCTGACCCTTGATAGCCAGTCGCGCCATTACATCAACAAGCGGCTCGGCCTGAATGTCGCTATCAGTGGTCAGCAAGGTCCCTGTGATGCGCGAAGTTATCTGAAACTGCTAGACGATTTGCGTTCGCGCTTCGGTGAAGATGGCTATCCGGTTCACAGCTTTCCGGATCTGTCTCTCGCGTCATGGATGTACAAAGACCCGGTCGACGAGCCTGTTCCGGTCGGCAATGTTGGTGATAGCGCAGCAGAAGATCAGGCGACCGAAGGTGAGGTTCGCGAAGCCTTTCAAGTGGCGGCGCCTATTGTTCCGTACTCGGTCGAAGACATTCTCAAGGATGGATGTTTCCTTGAGCGGGCCGAAATTGACCGCTTGCTCGATCGTCTTCGTAGCAAGAAGAACCTCATTCTTCAGGGACCTCCGGGGACGGGAAAGACCTGGTTGGCCAAGCGGCTCGCGTTCGCGCTTATGGGGCAGAAAGACGACAGCAAGGTCCGTGCAGTCCAGTTCCACCCCAACTTGTCCTACGAGGACTTTGTTCGAGGTTGGCGCCCGACTGGTGAAGGCAAATTGTCGCTGGCTGACGGCGTTTTTATGGAAGCCATCAAAGCCGCATCGAAGAACCCTTCATCGAAGTTTGTCGTGGTGATCGAGGAGATCAACCGCGGAAATCCCGCTCAGATCTTTGGGGAGTTATTGACGCTGTTGGAGGCCGGCAAACGAACACCTAACGAAGCGCTAGAGCTATGCTATCCGGATGCAGACGGCAAAAGGCGTCCCGTCCACATTCCAGAGAATCTCTATGTCGTCGGCACCATGAACATCGCCGACCGATCGCTTGCGCTGGTTGACCTGGCTCTACGCCGCCGCTTTGCCTTCGTTGGACTGGAGCCGAGGTTAGGTTCTGTTTGGCGAGACTGGGTGGCGAAGGAGTGCGCGGTCGATTCGGCGCTGGTGGCAGATATCGAGCGCCGAGTCGCCCAATTGAATGACCAGATTGAGGTGGATTCCCGTCTAGGGAAGCAGTTCAGGATTGGCCACAGCTATGTGACACCCGCGCATCGACTGGAGGCCGGAGACACGAAGAAATGGTTCCGGCAGGTCGTAGAGACTGAAATTGGTCCACTGCTGGAGGAATATTGGTTCGACGCGCCCGATGAAGCACAGAAGGCACTTGAACGACTGACTCAAGGTTGGTGATGAGTGCCGTTGCAGTACAGGTAGCGACCGAATCCGCCAGCACTGAGGGGTTCATCGGGCGCATTCCGGTGCGCAACCTCTGGCTGCTGATGCTCTATGCCTCGGACCTGTTTCGCACACGTGGCATCGGAAATGTCGGCCTGGAAGACAACCCGGACGATCTGCCAGACCTGGTCGCTGAGATTCTTGCCCGTGCAGTTGAGGTGCGACAGCGTCGTCGCCTGAGTCTTGGCTATCAATCTCGTGACCAAGTGATCAATCGTGTGCGTGGCCGGATCGATGTATTGACCACGGAACGTCATCAATTGCTGGATCGGGGCTTGGTGGCGTGCCGGTTTGAGGAATTCACCACCGACACGCCACGTAATCGCTTTGTTCGTGCAGCCCTGGAATCCGTTTCCAGGGTCGTACGGAGGAAAGACATTGCCCATAGGTGCCGTGCACTTGCGAGTGGAATGAAGGCGATGGGTGTATCCGGCGAGGCACCGACGCGTGCTCAAATGAGTACAGACCGTTTTGGCCGTAACGATTCAGACGACCGGTTCATGGTGGCAGCCGCGAAGCTGGCTTTCGATCTGGCACTGCCAACAGAGGCATCCGGCGCAAATGTGCTCTCTTTGCCGGATCGTGAGGCAACCTGGGTGCGACGACTGTTTGAGCGGGCAGTGGGCGGTTTTTACGATGTGGTGTTGAGCCTGCAAGGATGGCGGGTGCTGTGCGGCGGGACAATGAGCTGGCAGATTGAGCAGAAGTCGACTGGGATAGAAAAGATTCTGCCGACGATGCGAACCGATGTCGTGCTCGACCACCTGTCAACCGGGCGGAGGATCGTCATCGACACCAAATTCACTTCGATTCTGACAAGTGGTTGGTACCGCGAGGAAACCCTACGCAGCGGTTACTTGTACCAGATATATGCCTACCTGAGATCCCAGGTCGGGCGTGGCGATGCGCTTGCCGATTGCGCCAGTGGATTGTTACTCCATCCAGCGATCGGCGAGACGGTCGATGAGTCAGTCATAATTCAAGGGCACCACATCCGGTTCGCCACCGTTGACCTGACTGGTACTTCAGCCGACATTCGCTCGCAGTTGTTACGGTTCTTTGACCTTACGCACCACAGCGGGTCATAGACTTTGTGTCAGTCTTTTAATGAGACTGCATGCAGGGGCCTTTTGATCGGACGGCTTTTCATTAGTGGCATGTAATGGCTGGAATTGCTCCTGACTCCTCAGCCCGGTTTGACGCAAGTCCCGCAGTCCAATCATTGCCAGCAATCGAAGCCGCTCCGCACGCTCTCGCGGAGCGACTTGATTGAGATCGGCAACCAACTCCGGGTAAGTGCCCAGCGGGATCTTCACAACGATCCTGATTGAAGACATTTCATACCCCCATTCGCCAAAATCCTCTCACATTGGCAAAAACCGGCGTATCTGGCGTCGATACTTTGAGCTGAGGGAAGGCATCCTTTATCGCCAACTCGAAGAAACCAGCGCCGCCGCCCACCAGCAGCACCATGTCTGCACTCGCGTTTTCCTTTCGTAGGGATTCTCTCAAACGCGTACTGACGATAGGGCCGACCTTATCCGCAGCCTTTTTCAGGTAAGGCACCACGTCGACGCGCTCACCAAAGAGTCGTACCTGATCATGCCCATTGCGAAGAGTATGTTCGAGCCGCTCTCTGCCAACGTTGCCCCCGAAGTCCTCAGCGATCAGACGAACGGCTTCATCGAGAATTACCGAAGAAGCCTCCAGGCTGGTGCCACAGGACTGGCGACGTAGCTCCCCATTGCTTATCAGTACCCAGTCGACCGAGAAGAACCCAGGGTCAACAACCAAAACGCGGCTGTCTTCAATTTCCGTCGCGTCCTGAAGGCTCCAGACGTGATCAACGAATCCGCCCACAGGTTGCGGGACAACTTTGACCTTGCTCACGGTGATCTTTCTCCGCGGAGTGATTTGGTGTTCGCCCTGCATCTGCGCGGCCAGCCTTTCCCGTAACTCGGGATTGAGGTACTGATTCACCGGGAGGCCGGTTACGACGAGATCAATCTGATCGAGTTCGGACAGCAGCAAGCCAGCGTGGAAGAGGGCGCGGTAGGAGTTCGTGGACGGGTAATCCTCATGAAGCTCCCGGCTCCAAAGCTCGGCACGATCCGGGGATAGACCTGCCACAAACGGCTCTCCGTTTACCAGCACGCGCAGAAAGTCTTCCTCGCCATTGCCGCCGATTTTTTCGCCCAGCCTGTCTGCCGGCGCTGCGCCCGCCGGGCGCAACAATACTTTGGGTTCGGCGCCTTGCGGCCCATAGGCCAGCTTGAGGTTGGAATAGCCAATATCGATTCCGAGAACATTCATTTTAGGTTGTCTCCAGTTGCACTGCTCGACCATCGCGTCCGGGATTGGGCCGCGAGCTCTGGCAGGCATGCAGCAGAAAACCTGCAAGAACACAACGTTAATTTGCAGCCCTTTTTAACGTTGAGTGCACCGCCAGAGCACCCGATGCTATGGGGAGGCCGGATGGCGTGGCGTTTGAAATGTGACCAAAAAGGACGCATTTCGACCGCACGGTGAGGTTGGTCGAATTTACGATTTACCCCATGAATCCTTATTGCAGAGGGCATCAATAGACGTCTGACCTATGGATGAAACATTTCGCCCCTGCCGTGGCGAGAAGCGGTGAAACCTTTCAGATTTGGACGTTGCACCAGTTCTTCCCTAGTGTCGTCGTGTGTTCGTTGCCGTTCTCGGTGGGGAGCCAGGCTCGTCGTTGGGCCCAGTCGGTTGGAGAGTTGCTCAGAAGGATTCGGTAGATGGCGAATCCTGATCTTTAAGAGGTGGTACGAACTACGTATGGAACATTGGATTATGGAAGTCAGATCGCTACTTCAGGGGCAGCTGAAAGAGGTATTCGAGAATGCCAAGGATCTCGGAAACCGCTACCTGCAGGAAGTTATGGATGCGAACAAGAGCAAGGACTGGAATCAGAAGAACACGCTCCAGTTCAGAGTTCGACAGCGCGGCAATGCAATCGCCCTTGAATGGTATGCCGTCAGTTGGTATGGAAAAAAAGACAAGGATCGCAAACTCCGTCGGAAGTACATCCAGAAGCGCAACAAGAGCCGGCGGCGGGATGCGCAGATTTTTTCGTACAGCATGAGTGATCTTCATCGACACACTTCGGGCTGGGATGACGATCTGGTGACGGAGGTAGAGACCGAGGCTAGTCAGTATCGCCGTCAGGCTCATTACATTTCTGACATGCTTGTTACTCTGGGCCGATTGGAACGGTTTGCGACCGGCATCACGGAGCCGACTACAGCCGAGGAGGCCCAATGAACAAAGCGCCTCGCTATTTGCTGACCGATCAGTTCGACCTCGGAATGCTTTCTTCACTGACCGCAGATATCACGCTGACTGAAATTTCCTTGGCTGATGTTTGCCAACTTATCGAGCAGGCAGAGTGCGACAAGAAACTCGGTCTTCATGGCGGGTGGGCAGACGCAGTCAAGAACAAGACGGTAGTCAGTCTTCAACCCGACGGTCCCATTCTCATCGTTGCTCGACCTGTTCAAACAGATGAGGGGGTTCTCATGAAATGGGTGCAAGTCGAAGTTGTAGATTGATTTTCAGGCTCGCCTGGTGAGCTACTGGTCAGCTAAACTGTCGGCATGCAAAATAGATCGAATCGCTCGTTGATCACTGTCGGCCGTTGGCTCGTCGTTATGGTCGTTGCGGCACTACTTCCGCTAGGTGCCTCTGCCGCTACGGGTAGTGTCACTGGAAAAGTGATTCATATCGTCGATGGCGATACCTTTGACGTACTTGATGCTGCCCATGTGACGCATCGGATTCGTGTTTCCTGCATGGATACACCCGAGAAGGGCCAGGCTTTCTACCGTCGCGCCAAGGATGCCTTGGCAGACCTGATCTCGGGACAGATGGTCATGGTCGAGTACTACAAGGACGATCGGTACCGCCGCCATATTGGCGAGGTCAATGGTCTCGATCTCTGCATGAAAATGATTGAATCTGGCATGGCTTGGCACAATCGGCCCTATGAGAGGGAGTTGAAGCCGGGTAGAGCAGATGAGCTTGCCGCAGCAGAGATATCGGCCAAGGCCAACCGGGCTGGGTTGTGGGCCGACCCCGATCCGTTGGCACCTTGGCTATTGCGCAGGCAGCAGCGTGAAGGCAAACATCAGAGCCGCCCCTAGAAGAGACCTTATTTCATGGACATTCGTTACCCCAAAGCGCGCCTTTCCCCATCCAAACCTGAACTCGTAGTGATCGAGTTTTCCAGGGAGGATGTGGAAGCAGGCTATATCGATACCGCGCTGGCCAGGCTACAGATATTGGTCGATGACAAGGTATCTGCTGAGCAGTGGGAGGGGTGCGTGACCTTTTTCTTCTCCGGGTGGGACGATGACATCCGCGAGACTGCGCAGATTCCAGAAATCCGTGATTGGTTCGCCAAGTTGTCTTCAGCGTTCCCCTACTGGTTCCATGTCTGCGAGAAGGAAGGCGATACCGTCGCCCACGTGTTCCGGCTGCTTTGTCCCGGACACGTTGAATGTGTGAAGGAAGGCATCGTCGGCTGGCGATTCGATGATCTGAGAAATGTGACGGTCATGATGCGCATCCTCTTCAACCATCAAAATGCCCTTTACGAGCGGCTCGAGCTTTCGGAGGAAATGAATGAACGTGTATCCGAAGAAATTGCTCAACTATTGGAGTGCAGCTTGACTTGATTTACCCGCCAGCCAACAGGAGATCTCCATCGTGAGTATTGCTGACGCCATTCGCACCAGGAAGTTGCTTCAGTTCTCGTATGACGGCTACCCCAGAACCGTCGAACCCCATACATACGGTATTGACGGGAAGGGGCACCAGGCACTGCGGGCATATCAGGTGCGTGGCGGGAGTGAATCCGGCGAATATGTTGGCTGGAAGCTGTTCCATGTTGCCGAGATGAGAGGGACTGCAATCCTGGATCAGGGATTTACCGCTCCTAGAAATGGCTACAAGAAGGGGGACAAGGCGTTCGCCAGAATCATGGCAGAGCTCTGATAGTTGCCGAATTCTCAGGCAATTACTGGTTGAGTGGCTCATCTGGCGAGCTTTTTGTCCTGTAGGCTGTTCAGTACAGAAACAAAATAACAGGGAAATACCCATGAAAATCCGTCTTGGGCTCCACCTCGATGGCCAGCGTGGCTGGCATCCAGCAAACCGACTGGGCTATGCGACCGTTGGCCCGCTTGGTTTGCTGGGTATCCTGGAAACGCAGCTTGGTCTCCACAGTGATGGGGTGAGTCAGTCTGAGCGGATTGTTCACTATCGTGATTGCCTGAAGCGCTGCGACTCGTCTGACCGGTTTTATCACCGGACATTTGAAACGGACGAACTGGGTACCGCCGCGACCCTGCTTGCCTGGCGTGACCAATGGATTATCCATGGTTGGTCTGGGGCTCTTGAACACGCAACAAGCCAGCGTCTTCGCGACCTTGCCGATGTCGAGAAATTTGCGCGAGAGGCTGTTCCCCCAGGTTTAGGGGAACGACTTGGCCTCGTCTTGGTATCCATGGATCGCCGGAAACTCGCGATCGATGAAATCGAGCTGGTTGATCCCGTCGAATGGTTTCCAAAGCGCTGGCGAGACATTCTGTCGCGCTTACCGCTGAACACGGTGTCTTACAAGGCCGGGCTGGCGATTGGAACCGGTTTTCTTGGTGAGGTCCAGGAAGCCTTACTCACGGCTGAAAACGGCAATGCAGTATCAAAGCTTACCTGGAAGGATGACGGATCGCTGAAGGTGGTTCAGGCAGAAACTCGTTTTCTGGCGGGCCGGTGGTTAGCTCAGTCGGTCATTGGCTCTGATGGAGAAGGTCTTATCGTCTCTAGTTCTGACGGGGCTGTGCTGGATAGCATCCTTGTGGCGGCCGACGGTGCTCGGCAGGGTTTCCGCGATGCCAGCGCATTCAGGCCGACCCTGCAGGTGTTGCCCCTGGCACTGGAGATCCTATGGGAACCGCTGAATTTCTATGGTCTCCTTCAATTCCTTACCCATCCGATCTGTCCGGTCCCTGGCTATGCCCGTCGCAAATTGGCTGGGAAGCTGGCCGAAAAGCCGGGTATTGGGGGAACGAGCTGGGAGGATGCTCTGGATGACGTCGACGAACACTATCAGGATCGCGCCGATGAAGTCAGGGCGACGATCAAGTTCTGGATTGAACATCTGCGGCACTCTCAGGAAATGGGTGCCCCGGTCAAGGTTGTCCTCGACCGCGTTGCCCGTCTGACCGATTACTTCCGATCGCGCCTCGCAGATACGGAACGGACTGCACGAATTGCCTTTAACGCGGGATTCGCGCAATGCACAGTTTGCAGGGATGCGCTGGACGCACTCCTAAAACAGGGCGTCGAGACGATTAGGCCGCGACAGCTTCAAAAGCTCGTTGCTCAGGCCACGGCGCGTGGCAGCGAAAACCCAATGCTGGAACCGGAAGTCGGGGCTTTGATGGGGGTTTCCGATCCTGCAGCCGTCTGTGAGTCGTTTGATCGTGTGCTCTGGTGGCAATTGGGGTTGCCCTCGTTGCCATCGGGCTATCCGTGGTCATCGGTCGAACTGAAGGAGCTGGCGATGGTCGGTGTCGAGTTGCCGCCGATATCCGATGTTCTGGACAGGACAGCCAAGGCTTGGCTGAAACCTATTCTTGCTGCACGCAAGGAATTAATCCTTGTCTTGCCGCCCAAGGGTGAGGAAGTTCATCCTATCTGGCTGATGATCGAGGCGTTCATCGAGAAAATCCCGGTAGCTGGGCTCGAATCCTTGCTTGCCAGGGATTCGCACGATATTCCGCCAGTTGCACATGTGCCATTACCGGCTCGCCGCCGCTGGTGGGCGTTGCCTGAAGGGCTTGTCGTCAAGCCATTACCGCAGGACTCATTTTCAAGCCTGGAAGTCTTGCTGTTCAATCCTTATCAGTGGTTGCTCAAGTACCCGGCGGCGCTTAGGCCATCCCGCATCCTGTCAGTCAGCACCGATTTTCGGTTGTTCGGCAACCTCGCTCACGCTTTGGTTGAACGTTTCTTTCACCAGGAAAAGCCACTGGCCTTGGCCGAGAGCGCGCTGATGGCCTGGTTTGACGCCACTTTCAACCAACTTATCGTCGAAGAGGGTGCCGTTCTGCTGATGCCGGGGCGCCGTTCCGATCTGGAGGGGTTTCGTATCAAGTTGCGGGAATCGATACGGCAGCTTCGCAAACAGTTGATTGATGCCGGGATCGTCGAGGTGCTGCCTGAGCATGAGCTTTCCGGTCACTATGTGGGCGGAAAAATCCACGGTTATGCCGATCTTGCCTTGAGAAACGGAGCGGGCGTGCGCGCGATCGTGGACATGAAGTGGTCGGGCGCCAAGAAATACCCGGCCAAGCTCAAGGAAAACCGCCACCTACAACTTGCGATCTATGGCGAAATGCTGCGCCAAAGCGAAGGTGCTTGGCCCTCTGTGGCCTATTACATTCTCGACGTCGGGCAACTCTTTGCAACTGACACGGCTTTCTTTCCGTCGGCCCAAATGGTCCATTGCACCACGGATGAAGGCACGCCCCATCTCTGGCAGCGATTTGCCGAAACATGGAAGTGGCGCCAGCAGCAGATTGTGGCCGGAAAATTTGAGGTTGTCCTTGAAGGCGTACCGGAGGACGAAGACTCAGTGGTACCGGAGGAGGGTTTGCAGATAGAAATCCTGCCTCCCGAATACAACGATTATCTGGCGCTTGCCGGATGGGAGGAGTGACCATGACCGGAAAACTCACTTTCATCAGCGCGGGCGCCGGCAGCGGCAAAACCCATCGCTTGACCCAAATACTCCACGAGCAGCTTTCATCGGGTAGCGTTCGACCGTCAGGTGTGGTTGCAACGACATTCACGAAGAAGGCTGCGACCGAGCTTCGGGAACGTGTCCGCTCTCATCTACTCAAGCAAGGAGCCTACGGGCTGGCCAATGCAATGGGCCAAGCACGGATCGGTACGGTCAACAGTGTCTGTGGGGGCTTGTTGGAACGGTTTGCATTCGAAGCCGGGCTGGCCACAGAGCAGCAAGTGCTGGAGGAGAATCAAGCAGCAGTACTCGTCAAACAGGCAATCGACGCGGTTCTCGACGGCTCTGGTGTGTCAGATCTGCTTAAAGTCATTCAGCGTTTGGGTATTGAGGACTGGCAGAAGGAACTCAAGAGCCTGCTCGACAAAGCGCGGGCAAACGATATCGATCCGGGCGTACTTGTCGATTTTGCCAGGGAGAATGCCGAGGATTTGCTGATCCATTTTCCAAAGCCGACTACGGAAGATCTGTCGGCTACGCTTCTCAAGGAGATACGAGCAGCCATACCCATACTGGCTGAAGCCGCTGAGGCGAAGAAGGTTCAGAAGACCATCAAGTATCTGACATTGGTGCGGTCAATTGAACGCGGTATCCAGGGAGGGTATGCCCCTTGGAGTGATTGGGTAAAGCTCTCCAAAGAACAGCCGGAAGCGGGTCTCAAGTCGATTGCGGAGTCGATCGGTTCAGTGGCGCAGCGATTTTCCGCCCATCCGATGCTTCATGCCGACATTTCAGAGTACCTCGAACGAATGTTCTCGCTCTGCGCGGAAGCCTTGAGGATTTATGATACTCGCAAGCGGGAAATGGGCGTTCTGGATTTCACCGACCAGGAGCATTTGCTGCTCAAAGTCCTCGACGACGCATCGGTAGAGGTCACGCTCAAAGACGAGCTCGATCTATTGCTGGTGGATGAATTTCAAGACACGAGTCCAATCCAACTGGCACTGTTTCTGAAGCTCGCGAATTGTGCCAAGGCCATCTACTGGGTGGGTGACATCAAGCAGGCCATCTACGGCTTCCGAGGAAGTGACACGGAGCTGATGGAGGCCATTTTGCAGGCGCTCGGCGGAATGAGGGGCTCCAAAGAGATACTTGGTTCCTCTTGGCGCTCGACGGAACCTCTCGTTCAGATCGTCAATGAAGTATTCAAGGACGCATTTGCTGGTTCTCTCAAGCCGGAAGAAATCGAACTCAAGCCAGAGCGAAAGGAGGCGTTGCCGGATCCTGCCTTTGCAAACTGGATATTGGGGGGCAAGAATAAGGGGCAGGAGGTCTCGGCGCTCGCAACCGGGATCAAGAAACTGGTGGAATCCGGCTATAAGGTGTTCGACAAGGAAGCCAAGATCACCAGGCCCGCATCCTTTGGGGATGTCGCTGTACTATGCCGCGCCAACGATGGGGTCAAGGATACTGCTGCCGGTTTGCGTGCCTTTGGAGTTCCAACAGCGACCAGCCAACCGGGGCTGCTGGCGACACCAGAAGCGGTGTTTTCCCTCGCGTGCCTTCGGCGTCTCAATGATCCGTCCGACTCGATTTCGACAGCCGAAATCGTTTCATTGGCAGATTGCCAGGAACCCGAAACGTGGGTGGTGAATCGCCTGCAACATCTCGAAGCCGGTGGTGATCCAGACAGGTGGATGGAGGAGGGCGCTTCGACCCATCCGCTGATCGTGAAACTGGCTGGCATGCGAAGCAGCTTGCCACTGCTGGCGCCCCGCGAAGCACTTCAGGCCGTCATTACCGAGTGCGAGATTCCGGACCGCGCACTGCGCTGGAGTCAGAATTCCTCGGTCGCACGAATTCGCCTTGCTAACTTGGAAGCCATTCTGGAAATGGCGGACAAGTACGAAGATATTTGCCGAAGCGCCCAGCATGCGGCCTCAATTTCCGGTTTGATTCTCTGGTTCAACGAGCAAGCAGGGGCAGAACAGGACAACCTGGCAGAACCGGCCATTGATGCGGTCAAGGTGATGACGCATCACGGGGCGAAGGGGCTTGAGTGGCCTGTGGTGGTTTTGCTTGACCTCCATACCGACGTAAAGGATAACGTCTGGTCGATTACGGCGGCTTCGCGCTCAGGCATTCAAGTGACCGATCCGCTAAGAGATCGTTTCATACGCTACTGGCCGTGGCCGTTTGGCGCCCAGAAAACAGTTCCCCTGGCCGATGAGATCGCCCTGTCCGAAGTCGGCAAAGCATTTCGCGCGTCGGCAATTGAGGAATCGAAGCGTCTTCTCTATGTGAGCATGACAAGAGCACGTGATCTCCTTGTGCTGGCAAGATCACAACGGAAGTTGTCGGGTGAGTGGCTGGATACGCTCGGTGCGCCGTGGCTACTTCCTGCTGATGAGCAATCCAATCTGGTCTTGCCCTCAGGCAATACGATTGACGCCATCCGCTGGGGGCTAGACCCGGTCGAGATTGAGGGGGTACTCGGAAGCGGGGCCGAGGTTATCCATTGGTACCAAACGTCCGAACAGCGCACCAACCGCTTGCCGCTCGTGCTCAATCCCTCAACCGCGTTGCCGCCAGAATGCCTGGTGGCTGAGCAAGTCCGGGTCGGCGAACGCATCGGAGTGGCCAGCGGAACTGATATGGGGTCTCTCGGGAGTGCCATCCATGCCTGCATCGCGGCGAGCCTCACAGATCGGGCCGCTCCTCTGTCCCTGGAGGATGTGGACTTACTGCTGAGAGGCTTTGACGTCGAGGGAAGTGTTTCCGCAAAGGCGATCCTCAGCCAGGTTCAGGCGTTGCACGACTGGATATCTGCACGCTGGGGGAATGCGGCGGCTTTTGCCGAAATTCCGGTTGAGGCCGTGACGGATGCTTCACAGATCATTCAGGGACGGATCGATCTTCTCCTCGAACTTGCAGATGGTTGGATATTGATTGATCACAAGTCAAATCCCAGAGGGGCAGAGCAATGGGAAAGCATCGCCAAGGATTATGCCGGTCAGCTCGCCACCTACAAAGGTGCTGTCGAACGCGCTACCGGGAAGCCTGTTCTGGAGAGCTGGCTCTTCTTCCCCGTGGCAGCAGGAGCGGTGCGCGTTAAGCTTCTCGAAAGCGCTCCCGCGAGCGAGGATGTAACGTGAGCTTGGCATCTCCAAGTCCCGGGGAAAGGATGCTGGCTGAGGTCAAACTCGTTGTTGCGATTTCGTCGCGCGCCTTGTTCGACCTCGATGAAAGTCACCAGGTCTTCGAGGCGAAAGGAGAGGAGGAATATTCCCGGTACCAGATATCCCAGGAAGGTGTTCCACTCCTACCGGGTGTGGCATTTTCGATGGTCAGGAAACTCCTGGCGCTCAATACGGACCCAAGTCGCCCTAGAGTTGAAGTTGTCCTGGTCTCGCGGAACAGCGCCGATACGGGTCTTCGCGTATTCAATTCGATCCGCCATCACGGACTGGATATCTCTCGAGCTGCATTTACACGGGGGGAGCCGCCCTATCGATACATTGCTTCCTTCGGAGCCCATCTGTTCCTGTCTGCAAATCCGGAGGATGTCCGGGGAGCACTGGATGCGGGAATCGCCGCGGCGACAATCCTTCCTTCGGGAAGTGAAGAATTTCGCTCGGGCCAATTGAGAATTGCCTTCGATGGCGATGCCGTGATCTTTTCAGACGAGGCTGAACGAATCTACGTTGAAGGCGGTCTTGATGCGTTCAACCAGAACGAGACGGAGTCCAGTGAAAAGCCACTCCCTGGCGGACCGTTCAAGCCTTTTCTTGCAGCACTGCACGACATTCAATCAGATTTCCCGGTCAAGAGTTCCCCGATTCGAACTGCGCTGATCACTGCGCGGGGGGCGCCAGCGCACGAGCGTGTCATCAAGACACTCAGGAGCTGGGGTATACGCATCGATGAGGCACTGTTCCTTGGAGGAAAAGAAAAGGGGGCTTTCCTCAAGAGTTTTGGCGCCGACATCTTTTTCGATGACCAGATCCGGCATTGTGATTCCGCGGCCGAATATGTGGCGACTGGACATGTTCCATACGGCGTCAAGAACGCAGGTTGAGATCGGCGGTGATGATGAATCTTCTGTCCGAGCACAACAGCCCTGAAAAGCCCTCCGTGCTTCCGAGAATGAGCGGCTTCGATCCAACGGCACCTGTCCTGGTCACGAAGCAAAATGCAGTTGCCTTGGTGACTCGTGTCGCGGACCGAAAGACGTTAGATGTTGCGGCTTGGTTGCCGACCCTCACCATGGGCGAGTTGCATGCCCTTCGGCCTGCGATCAGGCAGGCAGGGGTAAGGCGAGAACACCCATTTGTTTGTGCCGCGTGTGGCGAACCTGTAATTCTGAAGGCACTCGCGGGACATGGCCACTATTTTTCTCACGTTGAGAAACATGTTGCTGAACTGGCTGGTTGCCCGTTCAGAGAGGGGCGTGCCCCGTCCTTGGAAGAGCTTGACCGCATGCGATATCACGGTCAGCGTGAGGGTGAGCGACATCGAAGAACGAAGGAGTTGATTGCTCGTACGCTTCGGGCCGACGACCGGTTTGCCGAACCGTTGGTCGAGAGTACTTGGCGCAGTTACCTCGAAGGCTGGCGGCGCCCTGATGTGAGAAGCGAATGGGTCGGCCTGCCGGTAGTTTTTGAGGCTCAAGTATCGAATACCTACCCTCAGGTTGTCGCCGAACGGACCGCTTTCTACCAGCAAGAGCAGATGCTGCTGGTTTGGATATTTGACCGTCTGCCGGGAGAGGCGTGGCGGACGCTGCACGCTGATACCTTCTGCGCCAACCAGCAACACCTTTTTGTGGTCGACGAGGAAAGCGCAGCGGAATCGGAGCGATGTGGGACCGCATTGTTTTGGACATACACACTATGTCCGGGAGTTCGTCCGGAACGATGTGAAAGCACTGGAAGGATATTGCTGGCCCCATTCCAGGAGGAACGGTTCGAATTGGTGGCGTTTCATGATCTAAGCCTTGATGTCGGTCGACAAACTGCGTGCCTATTTGAAGTGCCGCGTGAGGAGCATCGTAGTCGCCACAAGATTTTGTGTACGATGGCGCAGGCAGAGTGCCAGTTGGATCCGGTGAGGCGGGATATTCAGGATATTCTCAAGACGGATCACCCCATCTCGAATGAGCGCCTGTCGGCGTGGGCTGCTCTGGTTTGTGCGATTGAGAGCGCCCGGTTTGCCCGTGCTGTAGGAACGGCGCATGCCAATGCGGCTGGGCCACTGAATCTAGTCTATGACCATTATCCTACGGTTGTGGGGCTTCTCGTTCATGCCCTTCAGCGTCAAGGGCTCGATTCCGAAGCGATCCGGCGCAAGGCATGGGGTGAAAGGACTCGCGAGGTTCTGCAGGGACGGTACAAAGGTGCAGAGTTGCCAAAGCAGCACGCCGGGTCCGAGCGCATGCTGAGTTGGCTCTATGGCTAGGATGCAACTTTGCTTGTTGTTGCGCTTTATGCACAAAATCCGGCAGCCGTTACCTAACTCCAGACGATCGATAAATTGCGGACAGCGGCAGTCAAATCGGCCATTGCTGGGTTGAATTAAGTCGCAGAATTCGTCAGCATTCCGTCGCTTACCTGCCGTTCAGGCTTGGGTTGTCATCCACTTTGACCACTCAATCTCAAGTAGGCACATCGTCGACCACCTCGTCCTCACTGAACCAGCCCTCCTCAAGGACGAAACGTCGCACACGTTCTGGAGAAGACGAATATGCAACCAGAGCGAGGCTCTCCTTGGCACGGCTTGCCGTCACATAGAACAACCGCCTCGTACTCTCGACCGTCTTGTCACCAGCCCCCTTGCCTCCAAACAAGTCCTCGTACTTGAACGAAAACCCTCTGGCTTCCGCATCGTCCATTATGACCATAACTCGGTCAAACTCCAGTCCCTTCACTCCTTGGTGAGTATCGAAATGCGCATTCCCGGAGAGATATTCGGCCATCGGCTCGATCTGGGAGAACGGGGCCTTGAGAAAGCCCTGAATGGCTAGATCCCGCTCCGTCTGCGGATCTTCCCGTTCATCCTCTTCTGACGACTCCGCCGCCGCCTTCTCTATTGCTCCTGAAGCATTTGCCTTCAAGGGGTCCGGGATCTCAAACAGATCGTGTTTGGCGACGCATTGCAGCACCTGCAAGAGCGCAGGATCGGCACCGTCCTTCCAGAGTTCCATGAGCATGTCTATGGCCGCATTCACGTCATCCAGATGCTTCTTCGTGTCGGGAGACTGACGAAGCGACGCCTGCGAAAGACGCGGAGAGTAGGCTTTGATAATGCGAGCGACTGCAAAGCGGTCATTGGCCAGCTTCGCCTTCACTAGCGAGAGGATCTGCTCAGAGAAGAGTCGCGAGACAGACAACGAGCCGTCAAGGAAGCTGGTTCGCCAACTTTCGTAGCCATACAGTGGCGCAAATGCTTCGAGAAATCCCATCCTGGACGCCGCCATGCGGTGCTCAAGGGTCAATGTCTTGACCAGCTTCGGCTCGTTCCACTTCTCATCGCCCGTGAGCTTGAGCATGTGCCTCGCAATCGCCTGCTCTGCAGCCGGCTTCCAATCGAGGCTACTTGGCAAGATGAAGAACCTGAGGATGCCGCTCTTCGCTGAATCGTTTGGCTCCTGATGTTGCTGGTCCGTAGCGCTGCGAACCTTGTTGATGAGGTCAATGATGCGCCTGGGGCAACGGTAGTTCAGCTTCTTTCCGGGAGTCGCCCAATGTTCCGGCAGCCCTTCGCCGAGCCCTTCTTTCCCGTCAGAATAGATGCGCTGCATCATGTCGCCGAGAAGCCCAAGCAGGAACTTCCCTTTGAGCTTGGCTTCAACTTCAAAGAGTGCATCAACGAGATGTTTGTTGGTGTCCTGGCTCTCATCAATGAGCAGGATTGGGTGCCGGCCCGCCAGAATGCTCTGCATCGCCGGCCTGGTTCTCAAGAAGTGTGCTGCAAGCTGCAAGACCTCTGAGTGATTTAGCGCATCGCGCCCTCGGTTATCACCTGTCGGGCTATACGTAAAGACCTTGATTTCTGGCAGATTGCCGAGGCGTCTAGTTTTTGATTCAATCTTGCTCAGCCGCGTCGCGGATGCCTTGGTCCCCTTACGGCCCTTCGCCTCTTCCACCCTTAGCTGCTCAATGTCGTTCGCCAGATCGACCTGCAGACAATTGCGGATATCATGATTGAGACCTTCGATCAGCGACCATGCGAAGCTGTGAATAGTCCGAACGTCGATCAGAGGATCAAATAGCAGCCGCCTCTTGATCTCATCGCTTGCGGCGTTCGTAAAAGTAATCACCGCGACCCGCTGCCCTTTAACCCTGAGCCGGTCACTCATAGTCGCCTGGATATGCTTAAGTGCGGTAACGAGCGACCGCGTCTTTCCCGAGCCAGCGCCGGCAAAGAGAAAAAAGCTCTTAGGTGAGTCAAGATTCAGGCAAGCTGCAATCTCTTCATCAACATGGGCATCTGCTTGGCCGGCGACTAAAGCCTCAGCAACTTGGCTCATGCTGCCTCCTTTGCCTCTGAGCCTTCAGCGTCTATGCCCTCCGGCTCCACCGGGGACTTTCCCGCGATGCCATCTTCTTTGCGCTTAAGCTGATCGGCTAGCCAGACCAGACCTTGATCGATGTACGTAGGAACGGTCATCTGGTCGATCTCGGCACTGTAGAGAAGCTCCATGGCAAGTTCCGCCTTGCCTCCATTCGCTAGATCGGCGGTTAGCTTAGCTGCGAGATCTCCAAGACCGCTTGCGGCATCGAGAGACTTGCGGATGCGCCCTAGCAGGCCAGCGCCATCCATCAACTTGAACAGCGTGATGTTTTCATACACCAGAGCATCTTCGAAGGTGTTTGCCAACGCCTCGGCCGGATTGCCAGTCAAGAGCTCGGCCTGAATGGGCTGCTGGTAGGCAACCCGAATGCCAAAGCCAGTCTTGTCGGACAAAACAAGATCCGCCGACTTAACGTCAAGCAGAGTGTCGAGTATTTCCTCTTTGGGAAGCCACGTCTTCAACGTATGGTTCCGCGCCTTGAGTGCTGCGCCGCGCGCGGGAGGAACAGCCTTGCCTGCCCCATCCTTTGCATCGATGTCGGTGATGATCAAGGTATTCAGTCCAAGATGCTCTATCAAGGATCTCAATCTGTGTGCGTGGCTGCCGCCAATCTCAAGCCATGTGACGTAGCAGCGCTTTAGGAAATCGTACTTGGGGCGCGTGCGGACAAAGTGCGGCACAAGGATGCGCTCGGCCGGTCCCTCGACCAGCACCGCCCCGTCCGCGAAGAACAAATCACAATGCGTCGCCTTGAGATATCGCTTTGCGAAACGGGCCGTCTCGTCTTCGCTTCCGAATATCTCGGAAAGATTGACCACGCAGGAAACAGGCACGGCGCCATCAATTGCTTTGACGGGGAGGCGGCGGAAGTACCGCAGCGATTCAAAGTCGGATTCATGGGCGATGTGACTGGAATGCGTGCTGACGACGAGCTGCGTGCGGAGATCCTTGGCCCCTTTTAGCTTGTCGTGCTTGCGCAGAACGTCATAGGCCTGCTTAATAAAGACCTGTTGAACCTGCGCATGCAAGTGAGCTTCCGGCTCCTCTACCAGCACTAGGTGAAGCGGAGGAATCAAAGCGTCCTCGGCATCGCCCGCCTTAGCGGCCTTGCCAACCTTCATCCATTTGTCGCGGAAACCCATCAGGGCAAAGACGATCGACACCAGGTTCTGATAGCCAAGCCCGTTCGAGTCCTCCGGAAGTCGATGCGCGAATCCGCCGGCCGCGCCGAGGTGTGTAGGCACTTCATATTGCACAGCCGAGGCATGATTTAGGCCATCAATAGGGTTGATGCTTGTGGTGATCGTGAGCTTCGGATCGGTGACTCCGGGATAGCCGATATCCTCAAGTTCCGTCAGGGCCGATGAGAAGCAGGACTCGAGGCGTTTCCCGAACGCGGCCTGCGCTTCGTGCAGTGCCTGAAGTGCTTCCAGATCCTTCGGCTCGGGTTGATCAAACGGGTCCAGATGCTGCGTGTAGTAGTTTCTGAGCTGCGTGGACAGCTTCTTTCCGCCTTTCGACTTGTTGTCGTCGTTTGGGTCGTCTGCATTCGCAGAGGCAGTGGCGAAGCCGAAGCCCCGTTGAGCGCTGATTTCGTCGATCCGGATGATCTTTTTAAGAGGATCGCCCTCAATTGGCTCACTGCCAGTTGGCAAAGCCTGTGGTGACGCAATACCGTTCTTTGGCAGTACAAGCTTGTCTGGGTCAAGGAGGTATGCCCTGACCTCGAAAAGCGGTCTCAATTTGAGCGACAGAAAGTCCATCATGGACCTCGGCCACAAAGCAAATCCCTCTACCAACTTCGCACCATCCGCGTCGTCGCCTTCAGTCGATACGGCGCTCATGACGCTGGCTGCCGCAAGCTTGGCTGTCAGGTACTCTTGTCGGAGGGCCTGCACATCTTTCGGCTCATATTGGAGCCGAACGCCGATACTCGCACCGGCCCAATCCAGCGTCGGGAGTATCTTTTGGACATGGTGAAGCTCCTCCATGGGAACGTTCAGCCATATATCGAGATGCGGGAGAACGGTATCCCAATCGAAACCCGGTACATCCTCATCAGGAGTAGCTTTCTCCCACGCTCCACCGAGATTGTCGAGCTTCGCCCAATTTGACAGGGTGAAGTCGTTGATCGAGAAATCTGTCCGGTCGACAAGAAATCGGCGCAGTGCGACCATCGCAGATGTCTTGCCGCTGTTGTTCGCCCCAACGAAAACTGTCGTCGCCTCAGCAAAGTCCACCCGCACACTTTGCAGTTTGCGGAAATTTCCGATTTCTACGTGTTCAATGTGCATCTGCCCCTCCTGCGCTGCTGACTTATTACCGCATTGGCCTTGCCGCTTCGTCATGGCAGACCAATCAGGTGCTTTGTGTTTCTGATCACTACTCTGGGCGTGCGCGCTGATTGATTGGCGATGGTACCCAGCCGAGTTGGCTCTACCGAATTCCCACTTTATGGGAAGGCAAGACTATGGGTCCCAGCGAGAGCTGTAGCTTGATCGGCAAGCCCGGCTGCCCGTTCCTCAGCTTGAAGCTGAAGCTTACCTGTTGGTGCCGAGGACTGCTTCTGAGCGTATTGGTCATGCTAGCACATCCGCATGGCCGTACGCTAAGCCGACAAGCCGAATATCACGGCACGTTGGCGAGCGGTGCCTCGACCGCTCGACCTCACATAACTGGCTTCGTGAACGTAGCTTGTTGGCCGGTTTTACCGCAAGATGCGTCTGCATTGTTTTGACATCGTATCTAGCATACTGCCTGGTGACTTTCGCACCTCATCACGATTCGCTGAAATTCACCCAGAAACCGTGCCTTGGCTTCTACAGGGCCGACTGGATTGATCTTCTCGGGAAGCGGCAATACCCCATCAAGATAGTCCCAAGACTCGACAGAATAGGGCATGAGGTCTCGTTTTTCCGTGGCAAGCGCCACAAGATCAGCTTTCTTGATGGCAACGTAGTCCGAGAAATCGACTCCGAACGCCGCTGCAATAATTTCCGTGACCTGCTCCTCGATCCTTGCGAACTCGGGGAGTAGAACCTTCAATGGTTTCACCATGTCGCCTAGGTAAGCCTCGGCGGAGTCATGGAGAAGGGCAGCCAGTTGCATCGGTGGCGGCACAATGGATGCGACGATCAGGCTATGCTGGGCCACAGAGTAAAAGTCGCAAGTTTGCCCATTGAACCGGCACTGGTATGCGAGCCCATGAGCGATGTCTTCGATTGCAATCTGATCAATTCGTGGTTCCAACGGATAGAACCGATTGCCAAGAAATGTTGAAACGTAGGTGGTCGTTACCATTTTTCAGATCTATTCCCTTCGCATTTGAATCTGTCTATCATGCAACCAATCAAGCTCACCTGGTGAGCTAGACGGCGGGTACAGTCGGGAAATTATCAACTCGAAATTGGCCCAGGGTAATGAACACACTTGCTCTTGAATGGGTGAAATTGGACCGTACAGAACGCTTTTACAAGATCGACCAGCTCCTCAATGACCGTATGCTGGTGCCGATCCAGGTTTTTCTGGATGAACTCGGCGTGTCCTTGGCTACATTCAAGCGCGATCTTGAGTACCTGCGCGATCGCTTGAATGCGCCTATCGAATGGGACAGGGACGCTGGTGGGTATCGCTTTGTACAGCCGGATCCCAATTCGCCCGCCTATTCATTGCCTGGACTCTGGTTCAACGCCGGCGAAGTCTACGCACTACTGACGATGCAGCAGTTGCTATCGAACCTTGAACCCGGTCTTCTCGCCGGCCACATTCAGCCTCTTCAGACTCGGCTGAAGGCTTTGTTGGGTAGTGCTGATCACTCTGCTGAGGAAGTCGAGAAACGTTTTCGGATCGTTCATGCGGCCAAGCGACATGTCGCTGCACAGTTCTTTGAGGTGGTAGCAACAGCGACATTGCGCCGGTTGCGGCTGAAGATTCGCCACTTCGGCCGGCAAACTGGGGAGGATTCTGAGCGAATTGTCTCCCCGCAACAGCTCGTGTTTTATCGCGATAACTGGTACGTCGATACCTGGTGCCACCTGAGAAACGGTATCCGCAGTTTCTCTATCGATGCAATCCGTTATGCGGAGCTCGTTGATGAAAAGGCGAAGGACGTTCCGAAGTCACAACTCAAGGAAGTCTTAGAGAGTGGGTATGGGATATTTTCTGGTTCGAACGTCACATGGGCGAAGTTGAGATTTACGCCCGAACGTGCCAGATGGGTCTCCGTAGAACGCTGGCATCCGGATCAGAAATCAAGCTTCGACGAAGAAGGCTTCTACCTCCTGGATATCCCATACAGTGATGATCGCGAGTTAATCATGGACATCTTGAAATATGGCTCATCTGTGGAGGTTGTGGCGCCAGCTGCCCTTAAGAACAAGGTGGTTCAGGAAATTAAGATGATGCTATCAGGCTACGGGAAATGAAGGCGGCCAGATGCTTTATCCGAAGCGGACAGTAATACTATGAGGACGACATTGGTTGCCATTGAGCGGAATAGAGTTGTCTTGGCGCAAACTGAAAATGTCTGTGCGTCATGACGACTGACGATCTTGGATTCGACTTTAGGCATGCGGCACCTTGGTTTCCGCACGAACAGGACGCACCATACGTTCTCGTACGCGTGAGTGATGATCATGCAAAAGCGTGGTCTACTGTCCTCGGAGTGACCGTTCGTCGATGCTATGTTAGTGACATGGTTCTAAAGGATAGAACTACAGCGACAGGGGCGACGGAGGAAGAGATTATCGCTGCGAGATTACCGGATCCAGGGGCCACCATGGCTGGGGATTTCGGTGAAATACTTGCTTACTTCTATCAGGCGGCAAAAGAGAGTCCGAGAAACGTGGTCGGCCCAAAGAAGTGGCGCCTAAAGCAGGATCGCACGAAACCAGCCCCCCACTCTGACGTGGTTCAATTTGTCCTCCCGTCATGGCCCGAGGCAACAGAGGATGATCTCGTACTCTGTGCTGAGGTGAAAACAAAATCTACGAACGGGGGATCGACTCCTATCACAAGTGCCATTGAGGATTGCACAAAAGACCGAACAAGCCGTCTAGCTCGAACCTTGATTTGGCTTCGTGAACGTGCACTTCTTGAGCCACTTGGCGATATCCAGCTTGCTCACCTAGATCGCTTTATCAACGCAACAGAGTACCCAACTGCCCAGAAGCGTTTCCGTGCTGTCGCTGTGATCTGCGCTTCTTTGGTTGAAGAAGAACTTATTGATGCGCCAACGCTAACGTCTCCAGATTACACGGTAGTAGTTATCGCAGTGCCTGACCTGAGGAATATTTACTCCTCCATTTTCGAATCTGCCAGAAAATCAACCCCCTCGGTGACAACAACAGCCGTCTTGCCTGAGGTGGGCTCCTTGTGAAAGCTTCGCTTTCTCGTTGGATTGGAGATGCGGACGTTCTTCAGCATCTTGAACACTTTCGAGTCGGGCAGGCGTCGATTGAACTGGCGCATATTCGCGGGCATGCCGACGACTATTACCTATCTCTCGTTGGTGAACTGTTCGATCGTATGCGACATGACTTCGAAGATGGGCCAGGGTGGGCGCGCATTGGGAATGCGCTCGCTCAGCTCGCCGCTGATGGCCAAGAAGAGACCATTCGTCGAATGGGCATCTCTAAGAGTGAAACGATCCTTTTTGCTGCTGCGGCGTTTTATTGCGGCGGGTTCCCTGCATCGGCCTATCTGACAATTCGCGGACAGATGCCTGATGATAGTGACTCTGAATCCTATCGTGCCTGCTTCGACCTAATTGCCAGACCTGGCTCGATGAAGTCTCTTACGGGTAGCGCGTTGTTGAGTGCGCTCCGTAATGGAGACATGGGTACGCTTGCGGCATTGCGTACGGCTGCTTCATTTCAAGCAAAAGCGGCGCTCGCTATGGGCCCGGACGAGTGGATCAGCGCACGGCTTTTCGAGCGCCTTATCAGCCGATTCCATCTGACCAATATCCGAGCGGTACTCCCCGAAGGGAGCTCCAATTTCTGGAATCCATTCGTGGAGTCGATGCTTGACCGAAAGCCTCCGTCATGGGAGTTCTTTCCCTCACAAATTGAGGCTATCGAGCGCGGCCTACTTCAGCGCCCCGACACATTTGCACTACAAATGCCGACGGGCGCAGGCAAGACTGCGCTCTGCGAGACACTTCTTTACCGGCATGCCAAGCGAACCGAGTCCGCAGTCGCTATTCTGCTCGTTCCATATCGATCACTCGCGTCCGAACTGCGAGCCTCGGTCGTGAAACGTTTGAACGCGATGAACATTTCCGCGCGGTGCGCCTACGGAGGGACTGTTCCTTCAGGGGATGAGGTTCGCGCGCTCGACGACACGCGTGTTGTCGTCGCGACACCCGAGGCACTGTTGGGATTGTTTGGAGCAGATGCCAACTTCTTTCGGCGGGTATCGCTCGTTATCTGTGACGAGGGGCACCTCCTCGACGGCGGTGCCCGAGGGGTTGGGCTCGAACTTCTTCTTGCGCGAATGAGGTCGCGGGAAGGTGGAGCGCCACGGTTCGTTTTCGTATCGGCTATCGTACCAAACATCGAGGAGATCAACGCGTGGCTCGGAGGAGGGGCGGACACCGTTGTTCGGAGTGACTATCGCCCGGCACTCGCTGAGTACGCTGTCCTTAGAGGGTCAGGTTCCGGTGCTGCGCTCACCGTGTCTTTGGAAATGCACCCTCACGAGGTCCCGCCAACTAGGTTCTCGGTCGATGCCTTCCTTACTCGAGGCGACTTCCAGTGGATCAATCAGGATACTGGTCGCCGCAATACCTATCCGTTTACGTCAATGAAGACGCAGGCTATTGCCTCAGCGAGAAAAGCACTCGCAATGGGGGCAGTTGCTGTGTTCGCTGCCAACAAGCGGGGCTCCCAAGGTGCGGTAGGGCTCGCGGAGGAACTGATCTCGCAGCTCAGTCACGCGCTTCCTATGCCGGTGCCTGCAGATTTTGTGTCTGCAACGAAGGTGGATGCCGCTGTCAAATATTTGGAAGCTGAGTATGGGGCTACTTGGGTTGGTACGCGAGCCTTAGCCTCTGGAGCTGTCCTGCACCATGGCGACATCCCACAGGAAACACGGGAAGTCATAGAAGCGCTACTGCGGCACGGCGATGTGCGCCTTGCGATCTGCACAAATACCCTTGCCGAAGGGGTGAATCTCCCGATTCGAACCCTGATCCTCTACTCTGTACAACGACGCCATAAGGGCGGACTCCTCGAGAACCTTCTGGCCCGCGATATCAAGAATTTGGTTGGTCGTGCCGGGCGAGCGGGAGCTACCACCAAGGGCCTTGTTATTTGCGCGAACGAACAGCAGTGGCCTCTTGTAGAACAGGTGGCCCGCCAGACCCCTGGGGAGCCCGTACACGGAGCACTTCAATCTCTCGTAGGGCGTTTACGTGAGGGGCTCGCGCTGCAGAATATAACATTGACGAACGCAATCCTCGACAGCACTCCAGAGTTGCATACGCTTGTCGACGGAGTCGATGCCACACTCATCGATCTCGTTGCGGAAGAGATTGGCGAGGATGCTCTCGTTGCGCAGGCGGTCCTGCTCGCTGACCAAACTTTTGCATCCATACAATCGGATTCCGTTTCAAAGAAGCTTCTACAGAACGTCTTCGAGTTACGGGCTCGCCGAGTAGTGGGGATTCGTACCGCTGGCCGGCTGGGATGGATTCGTGAAACTGGTGCACGTGCTCGCATCTTAGACGCGGTGGAAAGCGATCTCTTGCCGCGACGTTCGACTTGGGATGACTTGATCGACCCCATCGACCCTGGTTTTGTGAGTTTGATTCTTGATTGGGCGTGGAGACAGGGGGAGCTACAGCAGGCGGTTCGTGACGCCTATCGGTTGGATGATGATGTAGATACAAACTCAGTTCGGCAATCACTTTGGGACATGGTGTATGCATGGTTATCGGGATCACGCTTCCAGGAGGTATCGCGTCAAGCCAATCTGGAAATGGATGACATTTTGGGTGTGCATACGCGCGTAGTTTCTTTCGTCTTACAAACACTGATTGAACAAGGTGTTGCGTTGCTTGCAAAACTGCTTGAGTCACAGGAGAGAGAACTTGCGCCAGCTGTGTTGCAGTTTCCTGAGCATCTTCGGTTTGGCGTACCCACTGTTCCTGCGCGGATTTTAGCTGCCAGTGGTGTTCGTCATCGCAATGCGGCCGTTGAACTGGGTCGATCACTTGTTAACGTTGGTGTTACCGGCGATGAGCGGTCGGCTGTCTTCTCAGTCGCACGTGAATCCGTTCTGGCCTACAAGGATGCATGGACAGATCGTCTCGGTTTGCTTGTCGTTGACAATACTCTTTCAGACCTTTCATCAATCATCGATGAAAACCAACGGCAGGATTAAATTCTGAGGTAACTTTGTGAAGATTTATTTTGCCGGGCCAGATGTTTTTCGAAGTAGCTACCCTGCCTTTAAGGCGATGGTGGCAGATTTGTGCTGCGGGATGGGGCTGATACCTGTCTTCCCTGGAGAAGAGGTGACCGGCAGTGATCCCGCCGCGATCTTTCAGGATAACTTGGCTCTGATCGACGAGGCAGATGCAGTGGTGGCCAATCTCAACCCGTTCCGCGGTCCCGAACCTGATTCGGGTACTGCCTTCGAACTGGGGTATGCCCATGCCCGAGGAAAACAGATTCTCGGATACATAGATCGGTTCGAGACCACGGTAGATAGGGTGGAGCGTCTACAAGGCCATCTAACACGCTATGGCAATGAGATAACTGACCGGGACGGGTATCGGGTTGAGGACTTCGGGCTGCCGCTCAACATCATGCTAGCGGTTCCGACCCGCTTGGTTGCTGGGGGCGTCGAGGAATGTTTGAACCAACTCCAGCACCCAGTGATGAGCGGCACCTGAGCAGCCATGTCAGTTTTATCGGGCAGCACTTACCTTCTTTCTCTCGGAGCAGGCCGGATAATTTGAGCAGGCCATAAATGGACCATACTGGCCGGTGATCACCCGCAAGACCCCGGTTCCGCAGGTTGGGCATGCCTCGACATTGGGATGGTCTCCTTCCACCTTGCCGCTTCGGTAGATAACTGTTCCTCGGTGTTGTGGCTTTAGAAGCTCCTGTATGAAACGAGAAATCCTGGATTTCTTGGTGAGCACATAGGTCCTGCGCTTCGCCCGGGTCAGCCCGACGTAGAAGAGGCGACGTTCTTCCGAATACTCGAAAGCCTCGGGAACCGGAAGAACAAGATCGAGCAGCGGGTCGTCAACGATCTCGCTGGGAAACGAATACGGCCCCGAATTTACTCCCAGGAGAAAAACGAAATCTGCCTCAAGGCCCTTGGATCGGTGAAGCGAGAGGAACTGGATATCTAGCGCACCAGAATGCCGTTTCCTCCATGAGGCAAGGGAGCCTGGCCGAAGATGGTTATAGCGGCCCAAGAGGAAGACACGAAGGATCCGTTGCTCAGTCTTGGCGATACCGGCAAGTGCTTCGATCTCGGCAGCAAGCACTTCTTCGGAGTCCTCATCTTTTCCGTACTCGAGAATCTGAATTGTCGCGTCTTTGGTTTTGTCGACTGCCCGGACCGTTTTTTTCAATTGAGACGGATTCGCTTGAACAAAGGTAGCTGCCACATCGGTGATTCCCTGGTTCGATCGGAACGTCCATGTCAGGTAATTCGTCGCGGTCACCCCAAAGTGACTCGCAAACTTGGCCATGATGCCAATGTCAGACCCCGTAAACCGATAGATTGACTGCCAGTCATCGCCAACGGCAAATAGTCGGCAGTCTGGATTTTGTTCGAGCATCGCCAGTACCAGGCGGGCACGGCCGTGAGCAATGTCCTGAAACTCATCAACAAGGATCAGCTGGTAGGGATGCACGAATTTCCGTTCCTCGACGTATTTCGTGGCGGATCTGATCATGTCCTCGAAGTCAATGCAGCGCAGGGTGGTGAGTTTGGCTTCGTATGCTTGAAAGACAGGGACTACGACGTCCAGGAATGCAAGCGCACGGTACCGGTCACGTTGGGAGTTGGCTTTTTCGGCCAAAGTTGCCGGGCTCTGCCCGCCTGACTTGCACAGGGTAATGAAGGTGCGAATGAACCCGCCGTAGGACGGTAGCTTTAACTCGGCGAGCTTGGCCAATACTTCCTGGGGCGATCTTGGCTTGAGTTGCTGACCACGTTTTCTGAGTTCCGATTCCAGGTGTCCGAAGAGTGATCCCGCGCGATACATGGCGCTGGTAGTCTCGATCAGGTCAGTTTCTTTCGTGGTGTGAAGCATTCTCTTCCAGCGAACGCCTTCTTCGTAATCGCCATTGAAAATCGCCGGCGCCTTGCCGTTGTCGTCGAGTGCAAAATGTTCGTGATAGCAGTTGATGTCGAGGAAATAGAAGTCCGGGTGATACTGCCGATGGTGCTGATCTGCGGTCTCGTACTCGTAAGATCTCTCGTATTCGTATGCGATCCCGTTCATGAAAAGCCAGTTGGCAATGGCCACTTCCTCCATGGACTTGACGAGATCTCCGTTCAGCGAGCGGATGCCTTTGTGTCCATCCCGCTCTTCGCCTACCTGGCGCAGGTAGGCGTCGTAGTCCTGCTGCGTCTGGAATCGCGGAAGCTCCTTGTTGGGCCTGAAGCAAACTGCCTGAAAGGTGACCCATTTTTCGAGGAAATTGCGATCCGATGTTGCAAGTGTCTGGATGAGCTCCTCGATCGCAGCGCCTTCGTTATCCCTCGATTCGTTGGCCCAAGGTGCCAAGTCGGGCTTCTTGCCTTCGACTGTCGCGATAATGTCCAGACCCAGCCGATGGAAGGTCCGGGAGGTAACGGAGCCCTGGCCCTTCAACTGCCCAGCCAGCCGTTCTGAAATGCGTATATCCAATTCCTCGGCTGCGGTCTTATTGAAGGCCAAGGCGAGTATCTGACCCGGAGAACAAAACCCGGTTTCGAGTGCATAGCCGATCTTGGCGACAACCGTAGAGCTCTTGCCAGATCCAGCAGCCGCAATAAGAAGATTGCGGTCTTCAAAAACAATAGCTGCGCGCTGTTGTTCGTCTGTCAGTGGCCGGCTCTCAACCGCATCAAAAAACGGCTTGAGGCGTTTCATCTCGTTTGCCACAAATAGCTCGTTGCGACGGGACAGTTCCTGACGCTGGCCGGCAAGAACATCCTGAAGGCGTTGGATATCCCTCTCCAGATCGCGCTGGATGAGGGCTTTGTCGAAAAACGGGTGCTTAAGTATCTCGATGAGCTTACGAACATCGAGGTTGCCAGAAGCCTGCGCTTGAGACCAGATATGCACATCGCGATTCGCCAAATACCGCGCCTGACCGTAAAACTTCTCCAGAGTCTCAATTACGGCCGCAAGTAGTTTTGCGGAGGGAGAGATCAGCCGGCCAAGCGACTGGGAGATTGCCTTACGCAAATGCTCCTGGAGCTGCGTCGAATCGTTCCGAGATATCCCGCGCAGTGCGACAGCGGTACCGCCAGTCTGAAGGTGTACTGTTGACCAAAAAATCCCGGTACGGACATCGACCACTCGGATGTCAGGCAATGCAACCTTGGAAGTGGTGGCGACGTCGGACTCCAGGATGAGATTGTCCCTGCTGATCGAGAGCTTCCAGTTGCCTGACCTCGTGAATAGCCTTCCAAAAAATCCCGGCTTGAATTCCATGCTTTGTTATTTCTCCCTGGTAGGGTGAAATTCTAAAGGCATGACGACATTCAGGCTATTGTCGTGTGCTGTAGCGGATGACTGGGGGGATTCGGTTGTTAGCGTTGCAGGAGTGCAACCAGGCAGAAACCGCAGTGCAACTTTGGTTCCGGTGCTGATGTGCTTTGCGTACCGCGTGAGTATCTGCCGAGTACCTACAGAAATGCATGGCTCCACCGCTTTCGGAAACTCCACTCCACAGTCGGCGAATGTCGGAACAGGCACATTCTCAACGCTCGATCACCGCGCGCCCGAAACGTAACCTAAAAGTACGCATTTCAACCGCCGAAAGGATGTAGCCGCTGATAAAAGTTCTGGCATGTATACCAGCGCCACGAGCTCCATTTTTCCACTCCGATCCCGACGAGCCCCAGTTTGCCCGTATGAACGCGGAGGAGCTTGGTTTTGAATGGCTTGTCGCGTGCCGGCAAGCTGATTGCACTCGCTTCCGAAATCAACGATGTCGAGGTCGATGCTGGATCGCTCGCCTTCATGGGTCAAGCACTTGTCCAGACAACATTGCCCCATAGCGATCCCGGGGTGCCATTCTTCGAACGGACGAACGGCGCCGTGTCACTGTCGATCATCGCAAATCCCAGAATTGGTCTGCCGTTCGGCACCGTTCCAAGACTTCTCCTGGCATGGATATGCACGGAAGCCGTCAAAACCAAGTCGCCTATGCTTGGCCTCGGGAAAAGTCAAAACGAGTTCCTGCGCAAGCTCGGGATGAGAACTGACGGCCGCGATTGCCAGCGGCTTCGTGCCCAGTCTCTGAAGCTCTTCTCTTCAATGCTGTCCATTACCTATCAAAGTCATGGGCGGTTTGGGCTGAAAAACATGCCTATTGCCGATGAGGCATTTGTACTGTGGGATCCCCACCGGCCTGATGACCGGATGCTGTGGGAAAGCACGCTCAAGCTGTCGAGCGAATTCTTTCGGAACGTGACGGAGTCGCCAGTGCCGATCGACATGCGTGTGTTGCACGCACTCTCCAAGTCGCCCTTGGCGATGGATGTCTATTCCTGGCTGGTCTACCGGATATTTCTCCTGCGGGTCACCAACCGTCCGAGCGTCCTCATACCATGGAAGTCATTGAAGCTTCAGTTCGGTGCTGATTACAGCGATACGCCCCGCGGGCTGCTGGACTTCAAAAAGCGATTTCTCCAGAGACTCAAGGAGGCGTTGCTCTTCTATCCCGAGGCCAATGTTTCAGCGCAGGACACGGGGCTCCTTGTGGTTGCCAGCCGATTGCGTATCCGCCATACAGGTGGCGCACGGCTTTCTTCGTTGTAGCGCTGCCCGATCAACCCGGTCTCGCCTGGAAAAGACACGCGCGAATATCCACAAGTAAATCGGCCCTTTACTTGTAAAGCTACATGCAAAATTACCTGCACTACTTGGGGAAGGCCTGGATGCCTTGCCAATCAAGGCTTGCGGCGTGGTCCATGAGGCAGATTTCACGTGATCATGAGACAGATTTCACATGCCCTTGAGACCGTTTTCACGTGGATAACTTTGCGCTTTCCGTGAAATGTACTGCCGGTCAGTGATTGCGAGAAATCGTCGTTGAGACAGTTATCACGTGGATAACTCGGCTCAAGAATCGCTTCTGTGGATAACTTTCGCCGAAATGTGACCTGCCAAGGCGGATTTCGAGAGTTGCATATTTTCAGGAATCCGTAAGATGAGTTGGGACAGAAGCCAAATCGACGTGAATTGACCGATCTGGATGTCGCGGGGCCAGCCGGCGGTGCCCTAGGTTCAACACCGGCAATGCGAGGTCGTGTTAAGCCCAGAAATTGGTGCCTCCATCACGGCAGATCGCGTCGGCCGCCCCACGTGACGGGGCACTATCGAATTATGAGTAGGGGGACGAACATGCGAAACGAACAATCTGGACTGATGGCATCAGTGGTTTGGCATTGCTGGAGACTCTTGAGTTTTCGGGGTGATTGGAAGTCGATGCCCGACTCGTCGGGGTTTGCCTGGATTGCCATGAGCGCTACGCTCGTCGGCGGGCTGACAGAGCAGCTCGTCAGGGGCCGAACCTTGGGGCTGGCAATTGTCAGTACCTTGGTGTGGCTTGGCTTTATTCTCGCCATGTCCAGAAAGGACGGTGGTTTCAATCGTCGTCTCGCCGCTGCTCTGGCCCTTCTGTCGATTGCAATTCAGGTACTGCTGATTCTCTCGACCTGGATTCCGGTTGTCGAATGGCCGGTCGCGATATGGTCCGGCGTAGCCGTCATGCACTTGCTCTCCCAGGCAAACAATAGTGAGGCGGGGGCATGGCGCTAACGCGGATCAGCATCGAGCGTGCCCATCGTGTTTGGCTGGAAACTCAGGTGATCGACCACGGACCGAGGAGCGGCGCGAAATTCCGTTTCAAGGTCATCGAGCGGCTGTTTGTCGAGGACGAGTTCGATGCAGAAGACAGACTCCGCCGGAAGAAATCAGTCGCCTTTCCAGTCTTGTTGATCGAGTACAACAATGAGTCCGACTTTGCCAAACGGTCAATTACCCACTTCCAGAGAGCTCACAGGAAGGGGTGCAGCCATCTTTCTTGGCCATCATCGAGCATCGGGTGATGGCTGTATCTTCACCCTACGATTTTGAGGTCCCATGGCGCCCGAATTTCGAGGCGAAGATGGCGATGATCTGGGCCGTAGGGTCGTCGCTCATTATCCTGGTTTCCCTTGCCGTCCCAATGTTTTCCCAGTTTGCCGCCTTGCTTGCCATTGGGTGTGCGTTGGCAGCGGCCTACCGCGGATACCAGGCCTACAAAAGGCTGGTTGATGCCTCCCGTCTCAAGTTGTTCGGGAAAGAGTTCATCGATTTAAACGAACTGGAGAGGAAAGCTGGTCTGTCAGCCAAGCAAAAGGCCTTCTGGCTTGGGAAGGGGTTTCCCTGGACAGACATCGAGGCGACCAAGCTTCATACCCTGATTTCGCTTGGTGTTGTCAGAACCATTGGCAAAGCTGCGCAGCATACGGAAGGCGCTTACTGGATTCATGGCCTTGCCCCCGAAAGTGACTTGTATTCTGAACTCTCCCATCTGGTTGGACACACGCTGATCGTCGGCACGACCCGCGTCGGGAAAACGCGCTTGTTCGACTTGCTCATCGCTCAGGCGATCTTCCGTGGTGAGACGGTCATCATCATCGACCCGAAGGGGGATCATGGGCTCGCCCAAAATGCCCGCGCAGCTTGTGAAGCCAGCGGGGCAGGGGATCGGTTCGTCTACTTTCATCCGGCCCATCCCGATCGATCCGCCTGCATTGATCCGTTACGCAACTGGAACCGGAAGACCGAGCTTGCCAGTCGCGTAGCGGCATTGATCCCCTCAGAAACCGGGGCGGATCCTTTCACGGCCTTTGGATGGAAAGTGCTCAACGACATTACGAACGGAATGATCGCCACGGGTCATCGGCCCAATCTGGTCCAGCTTCGACGGTATGTGGAAGGTGGTCCCGAAAGCCTTCTTCAGCGTGCCTTAAAAGTCCATTTCTCGGCTCATGTAAAGGACTGGGAAAGTCGGGCAGCCTCCTACATCAAGCGCTACAAGGACCGTCTGCTGGAGGCTTACATCACCTTCTATCAGGAAATCGCTATCCACGAGGCGCAGTCGGTTGATCTTGACGGCCTGATTTCGACCTACGAGCACAACCGTGATCACTTTCAGAAGATGGTGGCTTCCTTGATCCCGATTCTTTCGATGCTGACCAGTGACCCGCTGCAGGAACTCCTGTCGCCAGATTTTGAGCCGGGTCACGAGAGGCTGGTAACCGACATGTCGAAAATCATTCGTGGCAACAAGGTGGTCTACATCGGCCTGGATTCCCTTGCCGATTCAACTGTAGGTAGCGCCATCGGATCCATCATGCTCGCCGATCTTGCTGCCGTCGCGGGAGACCGCTACAACTACGGCATTGACTCGCTGACGCCCGTCAATCTGTTTATCGACGAAGCCGCCGAGGTGCTTAACCAGCCCGCTATCCAGCTCATGAACAAGGGGGGTGGTGCTGATTTCCGGGTCACTATCGCTACGCAGACCTTCGCCGATTTTGCCAGCCGACTCGGGGACGAAAACAAGGCGCGGCAGGTTCTTGCCAACACCAACAACAAGATCGCCTTGCGCGTACTGGATTCCGAGACCCAGAAGTACATCGCGGAAGGGATGCCCGAAATCAAGGTTCGCTCAATGGCACTGAGGTATGGGCATAACGTCGATACCCACATTCACGACGAATACACCGCATCCTACCAAGAACAGATTCTGGAAGAGGATGCGGAGCTGTTCCCCGCTGCAATGCTGGGCGAGCTCCCCCCTCTCCATTTCATCGCGCGTCTGTCAGGCGGGCGGACACTGAAAGGCCGTATTCCCATCCTGCTGACGGAGCAATAATGGCTACGCGTACCGATTCCGGCTGGAGTACCTTCTTCATCATCACGATATTCATTGCTGTGGTGGCCACCTGGGCATTCATCCCACCGGCGTTGATCCGGAGTGCCTGGGCCGCCGAGCGTGCGGAGGTCTACGCCATTGCAGGCAAAAGCGAAACCAACGTCTATGGCCGAACCATGGACGACCTGCAAAAATCACTGGCATCGGATTTCAGAGGCTTCATTATCGAGGCTGAAGCAATCGGGCAGGGACCTCTGGGTAATACCGGTTTCAGCCGTTGGACTCAGGACCGCATTGTCGCCACTTGGTTGTGGATCGGTTTGATCGCCTATCGTCTGCAAGTACTAATGGGATGGCTGCTGCCCGGAATTCCATTGGTGTTGGCCGCCTACATGGACGGCCAGTTCGTGCGGGAAATCCGAAAATACTCTTTCGTCGCCCAAAGCCCCATACGGCACAAGCTCGGTGTTCGGGTGATGTGGATGGTGCTGGCCGGGCTTGCCGGATGGATAGTGCTTCCCGTGCCGATGCCTTCTCTCTTGGCTCCCGTGTTGATTGTTTCGATCTCCTATTCTCTTTGGCTATGGGTCAGTAATCTGCAAAAGCGGTTATAACAGGCTCATCTGGTGAGCTTGGAATGCAGTATCGTTGCATTCAACTCCGGGATGTCCCTGGCCATGAGAGCGATCATGAATCTACGAGCTGCACTTCCTGTCCTGGTCCCCAAAGCGGTTCAATGGGCCGAGACGCATTCGCGCTTGATACTCGGGAGCGGTCGACCGTTATCCGAACAAGAGAGCCAAGTGGCAAGAGCCGTTGGCGTTACTTCCCCTGAACTGATCAGGGTGCTGGATGTATCGAAGTTGCCAATGCCCGAGGATCCGATTCTCTATCAGGCAGCGGTCGCCACCGGCATGCTTGGGCCAAACATGGTTGGTCTGACTCTGGGTCACGGGATATATATCTGCCATGGGCATTGCACTCTCCGGTTGATTTCGCATGAGTTGCGGCATGTGTACCAGTACGAACAGGCCGGTTCGATCACCGCCTTCTTGGGTGTATATCTTGAGCAAATTGTCACCTCTGGATATCAGAACGCACCGCTGGAAATAGATGCCAGAAATCACGAGGCGCGCTAGCCGACGGTGTCTAGACATTGAAAATGTTGGTCGTTCCAGAACGGAAGAGTAAAATGCCATCAGGCTGTGTCGAAGCCTGCTGCTCACCATTGGCCAACCCGGATGGGACGACTTTGCTTTACCGAGGCCCGGTCACTATGCGGTCCTTGGCAGTGAGCACCAAGCATGCCGCCCATGTGAAGGGGCAATAAGATGCGTTTCATCCTGACGACCGACTTTCAGGTCGAAAAATTCAAGCAATCCGCGAAGAAACTACGCCGCAGCAATACGCTACCCCATCGGGAAGCTCTTGATAAGGTAGCGAAGGCCAATGGCTACAATCATTGGCACCACGTAACGATCTGTCATCAAGAAACCGTCAGCCGATTCGGTGATGGAGTGAAGGCAGGCACCATCGACCCAATAAGCTACGTCGAGAAGGAAGTTGCCTTCATTCTGGGGTGCGCCGAGAAAGGTGATGCTAGGCTCGTCAAGATCGGCTCGCTTGTGTTCTTCTCAACAGAAGATGGCGATGCATGGATGCTCGACCCGGCAGATAGCCTGGCGCTTTGCTTGCGTTGGCGCGGGGAACGGCAGGAATTCTCCATCCACGAGAGTCCCGAACGTTTTGAAATCCAGTGGGACGGGCGCTTTGATATCAGGGATGGAGCTTTCTTTGTCGAGAGTGCCAATCCACGAATTGGGGTTCGCACGATCCTCGGTTATCCATCAACGGATATCAAGGATGTTTTGGCATAAGGACGGGCGTGTAGGACAGCGACAACTCACGCGGCACAAGTCCAAATAGCAAGCCACCGGTAACCGAAATCCGTCCTTAAAGGTCACATTTCGGCGACGCAGCATTGGTCTGACTTCCTACCATGGCAGTCATGACTCGTACCCTGTTTGCTGTCCTCTTATTGCCAATGGCATTCTCATGCCAGGCTACCTGCTTTGAACAAGCAGGTAGCCGATATGGCATTGCTCCGACCCTGCTCAAGGCTATCTCGGCGGTCGAGTCGGGCTTCGATCCTGTGGCACGCAATCGCAACCGCGATGGCTCGGAAGACCTGGGGCACATGCAAGTCAACAGCCGCTGGTTGGGCGCGCTGTCGTCCTATGGCATAGGCCGGGAACAGCTATTAGACCCCTGCATCAACACCTATATCGGCGCCTGGATCCTCGCGCAAAACATCAGTCGTCTCGGGTACGGCTGGGATGCGATTGGAGCCTATAACGCCCGCTCACCGGAAAAGCGCGCGGCCTATGCCCGCCGGATCGCCGCGAAGGTCAAGGCATGGCGATCCTGAAGCATCTCGTCGTTCTTCTGCTCGTGACCTCGATTTTTCCGGGTTGTACAAGCCTGCCCGAGACAAATCCGACGCCACAGGTACGAGAAGGCATCGCCTGGATCGAACGCCAGTTCAAGACCTGTAGTGGCAAAGACTGTCTGCCGCCTACGCGCAAGACGCTGGCGATCATTGAACCTCCCGTTGCGCGGAAGGAAACAACGCCTGTCGTGGCCGTAGTTCCTCCGACCGTATCGTCAGTCGTCCGTAGCGATGAGCCGGTAACGGCAACCGTCCTCTTTGCATTTGGAAAAGACTCCCCCTCCGCCGATGGACAACAAGCGCTCAAGCGTATCGCGAAGATCGCGGCGAACTTTCAACGCATCGAGCTTGAAGGCAGAACCGACGACATAGGCAGCAAAGCCTACAACGACCACCTTGCCCAGAGGCGCGCCGATTTCGTCCATTCATGGCTCCTGAAGCATGGAGTCAACGCAGAAATTGTGGTCCGTGCCGAGGGGTTGTGCTGTTACCTCGATACGGCACCCACCGAAACGTCACGCCGAAACAACCGGCGGGTCGAGGTGCGCCTTGTCAATCGGCAAGACGCGGTCAGCAACAGCAAGGGAGCGCAATGAAGTGAAGTTACCTCACACCAGCGGCTTCATCCGTGACGTGGCCATCGCTGGCGGATTCATCGCCATCGGCATCCTCGCCCCGGGGTCGCCCATCGAAAACGGATTCGAAGCCCATCTGGGCGGCATCTCGGTCGGCCTCGGCCTGGGATGGCTCATCAAGTGTTTTGTCGATCTCAAAGGGAGCAGTCATGCAAAGCAGTCGTAAATGGATTCAGGGCGCACTGGCGCTCGTCCTGCTGGCCACCGCCACCGGCGCGCTGGCAGGGACCACCGGTACTGAATTTCAGAGTCTCTACACCTGGTTGACGGGTTTGGTCCAAGGCTACTTTGGTAAAGCCGCAGCGGTGGCCGCCATTGGTCTCGGTGCGCTGTTCTCGCTGGCGCGGTTGAATCCCATCGCCATTCTGTCTGGCATCGGCTTCGCCGTGTTCCTGCAGTACGCCCCAACCATCGCGTCCGGCATCCTGACCGCGACGATCTGAGGCCAAGGAACGCTGCGTGGACGAGATCGGCTACATCCCGAAATCCCTGGAGGCGCAGGAGCGCTTCCTGTGGTGGGACTTCGATCAGGCCATTCTGTTCATTTTGGTCATGGGGATGGGGGTGGTCTCCGGCGCCATGGTGGCCGGAATGGTTTTCGGGGGGCTGGTTGCCTGGCAATACGGCCGGCTCAAGACCGGGAAGCACCCGAAGTTCGCACTGCATGCGCTCTATTGGTGGCTGCCGAGCTGGATCGTGATTCGCGCTCGCGCGACTCCTCCATCCCATCATCGATTTTTCCTGGGCTGACCAATGAAGTTCAGCAAATTCACCGCCGAGCGGGACAACCAACGCGCAGAAATCCTGTTCATGCGCATCGCCGTCGGTGGTCTCGTGCTGGCCTTGCTCGCCAACGCCGGCGCATCGCTCAGCGTGGCGGGTTCGGAGAGAACCATTCTAGTGCCCCCGGAAGTGCACCAAACCTTCTGGGTCAGCGGCCAGAAAGTCTCTACGGAGTACCTCCAGGAAATGGCCTACTGGTATTCAGGGCTTGCCCTCAATGTGACGCCGCATGTGGCGGACTACCAGAAGAATCTCTTTCTGAAATATGCCGCTCCGAGTGAATACGGGCGCCTTCAGGCCGAGTTTGGTGCAAGGACAGAATTTATCCGCAAGAACAACGCCTCGACCCAGTTCTCGCCGCAATCGGTGATGCCGGACGAGGCTGCCATGAAAGTGGCACTTACCGGCGTTCTCCTGACTTGGGTCGGGGACAAGAAAGCCTCCGAGAAGCAGACCACCTTTGTCGTCGGCTTTCGATATCTAAATGGGAGACTCCATGTATCCGAGTTCAAGGAAACCAGCGATCAGGATCCGTTTGGTGCCGGCAATGGCACTGGCGCTGCTCCTCGGTAGCGTTTCGGCACCGTCCTTCGCCGGACAATACCTTGAGGGCAGCCCGGATGACGGTTTGACCGCCACCGTGTCGCGCAGCGAGCCCAATCTGATTCGGGTCGAAGGTCGCAAGATTCGCCGCATCCAGGGCGTCGAGGGCGAGTTCCTCGTAACGCCGGACAAAGAAACCGGCGCCGCCTATCTCAAGCCGAATACGGACAAACCGATCCTCAGCGTTTTTGTCGCCGACGATGCCGGTCGTCACTGGAAGCTGATGCTCAAGGTCGCAGACGTGCCGGCCGAGACGCTTGTCATCCGAGACCGCAGTCGTTCGCGCGTCGAGGGGAGAGCATTTCTTGCCGACGAGTCGCGCAATGCCGCTATCCGTCGTGTGTTGCTGGCTTTGGCGCGGGATACCGAACCCGAGGACATGACCGCCAGAGATACGCTGGTGATTGTTCCGCTCTGGAACGAAGCCCGCTTTGTTCTTGTAAGGACACTGGAAGGCGCTTTGCTCGGGGAAAAGTACCAGCTGACCAACGTCTCTTCGTCGCGGATGGTCATCGACGAGCGCGAACTTTACCGACGCGGTGTCCTGGCGGTCATGGTGGACTCGCTCGAACTGGAGCCGGGTGAAGCGACCAATGTCATGGTGGTACTGGAGGGGCGCGATGGCTGAGGCGCCCAAGAACCGCATTGCGACCGCGGTTTCCAACCTGTCGCCCAAGCGTCGCCAGTATCTGATACTGGGGCTCGGTGCGTCGGCTTTCGTGCTGCTCGTTTTCGGTGGCGTGGCGATCTGGGACAAGCCAGTTCAACTCCCCCAGGGATCGCCGCAGGCCCGTCCGCAGCCCATGCCCATCAATGCCCCTGGTGCACAAGCCGATCCGCGTGACATCTGGATGAGCAAGTCTTCGGAACAGATGCGGCAGATGGAGGACATGATCCAGGGATTGCGCCAGCAGGTCGATATCATCGAGAAAAAGCCGCCGGTCGCGAACGATGCCCAATTTCCGGCAATTCCGTTGCCCCCGGCACCGGCGCCGATGCCTCCAGAGGCACGGACCATGGCTTTGCCGCCACCTCCCGTGGTTCCGGAAACGGTGAACAAAGCCAGCGAGCCGCTACCTCCGCCCAAGCCTCCGGGGATTGCCTCCTTTGAGGTGAGCGAGGGCAAGGTGATCGTCCCGGAAGTAGTTCAGAAAGCTGCCGAAAAGAAGGACAGCCGCAGCTACGTTCCATCAGGTTCTTTTTTTCGGGCGGCGCTGCTAGGCGGGTTGGATGCCCCTACTGGCGGCCAGGCACAGAGCAATCCACACCCCGTCCTGATGCGGGCGCAGGACAACGCCTTTCTGCCCAACCGCTATCGATTCAAGGTCAAGGAATGCTTCGCCTTGGGTGCGAGCTACGGAGACATCAGTGCCGAGCGGGCCTACATCCGGCTCGAATCGATGTCGTGTGTGCGTCATGACGGCAAGGCCATCGATGTTCCCGTCAAAGGTTACGTCGTGGGCGAAGACGGCAAGGCCGGCATGCGTGGGCGGCTCGTCAGTAAGCAGGGTCAAGTTCTGGCTAATGCCTTGCTGGCCGGGATTGGCGCCGGTATCGGGCAAGCCTTCCAACAGAGCGCCACTACCGTGTCGACCAACCCGCTAGGGTCGATCGGCACGGTGGATCCAGGCAAGCAATTCCAGGCGGGGGTCGGGACCGGTGTTGGCAAGGCGCTCGACCGTCTCTCCCAGTACTACATCACGCTCGCCGAAAAAATGTTCCCGATCATCGAGGTCGATGCCGGCCGCACGGTCGACGTGGTGTTCACCAAAGGCTTTTCGCTCGATACGGACAGCGCGGGAGGCGAGCCTGATACCTACACCGATATTTGGCGTCGGGGCCGCGAAGTTCAGAAGAAATCCATAGAACCCTACAAGGAGTGACCCATGCAAATAAATCGACCACCTCTTCAATGGCTGTCCGTATTGATGGCATTGATGCTGTCGATGATGGCGCAGGCCGATGACGGACTTGATAGCCTGGAAAAACGTCTCAAGGACATGTATCCGGCAACTCGGATCGAGCGCGTCCAGACCTCGGAGATTCCGGCCCTCTTTGAGGTGACGATGGGCAAAAACACGGCCTATACGGACGTGACCGGGCGCTATTTCATCTTTGGCCATCTCTTCGACATGAAGACACAGCGCGACCTGACAGCTGAGCGCATGGAAAAGCAACAACGCATCGATTTCGGCCAATTGCCGCTGGGGGATGCCATCAAGACCGTGCGTGGAAAGGGTGAACGTGTGCTGGCGGTGTTCTCCGATCCGGACTGCCCTTATTGCAAGCGTCTCGAAGCCGAAATCGACAAGCTGAGCAATGTCACCATCTATACCTTTCCCTATCCCCTTGAAGGCTTGCACCCCGAAGCCGTGGACAAATCCATCGCTGTTTGGTGCGCCCCGGACCGCGCTCGCGCCTGGTCCGATCTCTTGAGGTCTGGCAAGGCCCCGGCGAGCCGGAAATGTGAGAACCCGATTCAACGGAACATCCAGCTGGCTCAGCGGCTGGGGATCCAGGGAACTCCGACCTTGGTTTCCGCCGACGGACGCATGTTGCCCGGTGCTGCCCCCGGAGATCGCATTGAGCAATGGCTTGCCGAGAGTCGGCCATGAGAATCAATTGGTTTGTGAGCCTGTTGTTGCTTGCGCTGGCCGGTTGCGCAGGCACGATGTCGGGACTGGATGGGCAGGGAAAGTTTTCCTGCAAGGCGCCGGATGGCATTTCCTGCGCATCGCTCTCCGGGGTCTATGCGAACGCCGTACAGAATAATCTACCCGGCCAGCGTCCGTCCACGGAAGCCGCCAAGGGCGAGTCGGCAGCACCAAAGATTACGCATCAGGCACCGATTTCAGGCGAGCCAATCCGCAGCACCCAGAAAGTTCGGCGCGTGTGGCTTGCGCCCTGGGAGGATGACGAGGAGGTGCTGCACGACCAGTCGTACTTCTATCTCGTCGTCGATCCTGGGCGCTGGCAGGTCGAGTATTCGCGGCGCAAGGCCAGCGAAGGTTACCGGCCCGTCGTACCGCCGAAAGTCTTTACGCCTGCGGCACCCAATGCCAGCGAACGGCCAGCGTTGCGGATGGAGCGGAGCAATCCTGCCGTATCGCCCAATGCAATGTTTCCCCAGCAGGGGGGTGAGAGTCCACCTGCTGGCGGGGAGGGGGGCTGATGGGGTGGTTCGATGCACTTCGCGCTGCTTTCCTGCCTGAACGAACGGCAGAGGCCGATCATTTACCTCGGCAACTATTGCGGGAAATTTCGCAGATGCCGCGCCTCACCGGGATTCTTCCCTACCTGGCGTGGCAGGAGGATGCCCGGCTGTTTGTCCTGGATCAGGGCGGCTTTGGCGAGAGGGAAGAGCACGCCATTGGCTTTTGTATCGAGACCCTGCCTCAGACCGGCGCCAGCGATGAAATGGAAAAAGTTCTTGCCAGCCTCTTCGTCTCCTGCCCGCCGGGGACGGGGATACAGATTTCCCTTTATGGAAGTCCCCATATCCTCCCATTGCTCCGGGCCCAGGCCAACCTCTTGCCCTCTTCGGCGTCGATCGATGAAGCAGATTCTGATGAACGTCGTCATGGGAACATCTTCCGACTCCTCGCACGTCGCCGCATCGACCACTACCTGAAGGGCATTGGCCAGTCCATCTTCGGCCACCAGACCTATCTGCTGCGGGATTTTCGTTCGGTCATCGCGATTACCTTGCCTCTCGATCCCGAATCGCCGGCAGATGTCGACGAGGCACTACGCATCCGAGAAAGCGTTCACGCGACGCTCAAGTCTGCTCATCTGCCGGGACACGATTGGGGTCCCGGCGATCTCATGAACTTCACGGCTGATTTTTTCGATCACAACCGCCTGTTTGCAGGCGGTACCTCGCGTCCCATTGAATGGAACGAGAATCTGCCACTGCGCGACCAACTCTCTGATCTGGAGGTCGCTTCCCGCGTGGGAGACGGGGATATCCGCTTCCGCAAGGCCGGTGGCGATGAGTCCGTCCTTCAACTGTTCTCGGTGCGCCAGTATCCGCGTTTCTTCCGTCTTTCCGGCATGAACTACATGATCGGAGATCCCTACCAGCTCGCCTTGTCCATGCCGTGTCCCTTCCTGATCACCATGGGGGCCGTCTCACTCGACTATGAGTCGGCGCGAACCAAGGCCCAGATGAAGGCGGCGCGGGCAACACAGAGCGCCGGTTCCTACATGGCGCACTTCCAGCCTGACCTCCAGGAACGCAAGCGCGATTGGGACATGGTGCTCAAGACCTTCGACAGTGGCAGGACGGTGGTCGGCATGTACCATCAGATAGCTCTTGTCTCGAAGGTCGAGGATGCCTCTCGCTGCGAGCACGCCGTACGCGCCGTGTGGCGGGCGCGTGGCTTCGATCTAACCAAGGACTTCTATCTACAGCACCAGGCCCTGTCGGCGGCACTACCCATGACCCTGACGCCAGGTCTGCAAGCCGATCTTCGTCAGTTCGGGAGAATCAACACGAAGACGGCGGACAACGCGGTCATGACATCGCCGCTGATCGCCGAGTGGAAGGGAACACAAACCCCGGTGATGACCCTATTTGGCCGACGCGGGCAGATCGTCGGTTTCGATCTTTTCGATAACACCGGTGGCAATTTCAATTTCGCCGTGGCGGCACTGTCGGGATCCGGCAAGTCTGTGTTCGTCAATGAGATGACCTATCGCTACCTTGGTGCCGGTGCCAAAGTGTGGATCATCGACGTCGGCCGCTCCTACAAGAACCTGTGCGAGTTGCTGGATGGCGAATTCATCGAGTTTTCGGATGAGCGCCAGAACACCATCTGCCTCAATCCATTCTCCATGATCATCGATATCAGCGCCGATATGGAAATGATCTTGCCCCTGATTGCCCAAATGGCGAGTCCACGGGAGCCGCTCGATAACTACGGATACACCGCGCTTGGTTCGGCCATCAAGCGGGTTTGGGATGCCAAAGGACGCGCAGCAACCATCACCGACATCTATGAGCTGCTCCAGACCGGGCGATTGTCTCTGGAGGGCGAGTACGAGCGCGACCTCAGTCGCCTGGCCACAGCCTTGGAGCCCTATACCCGTCATGGCGTTTACGCGAGCTACTTCGAGGGCGACGCCAATATCCAGTTCGACAAGGATTTTGTCGTCCTTGAGCTTGAGGAGCTGAAGTCCAAGAAGGATCTCCAGTCGGTAGTAATGCAACTCATCATGTATCGCATCACCCAGGAGATGTACCGTGATCGCTCCCGGCGCAAGCTCGTCATTATCGACGAAAGCTGGGATCTCATGGGGTCCGGCGCCAGCGGCAGCTTCATCGAGGCCGGCTATCGCCGCGCCCGAAAGTATGGCGGCGCGTTCGGGACGATCACCCAGTCCGTCGACGACTACTACAAGAACGAGGCGACCAAGGCCGCCATCAACAACGCCGACTGGCTGTTCCTGCTGCGCCAGAAACCCGAAAACATCGAGCGCTTGGGCAAGGAGGGCAAGCTGTCCCTGGATGAATGGCTGAAGCGTCAGCTCGCTTCGGTCAGTACCGAGCACGGCCATTTCTCGGAAATCTACATCCACTCGCCGATGGGGTCGGGCCTGGGGAGGCTTTTACTCGATCCCTTTTCGATGCTGGTTTATTCCACCCGTGCCGAGGACTACGAGGCCATCAAACGCCTGCGTGACCAAGGGCTGTCGGTATCGGATGCCATTGAACGTCTAGTCATCGAACGCGCATCACAGTAAGGCGGATTAGTCATGAATCTTTTGAAAACACAGATGATCACCGGGGTCGTCACGCTAATGTTGGGGGCGTGTATCGCTGCGTCATGGCTACACTTTCGGCCGCTGGAAATTCCTCGATTCGCTCGCGTCGATATCGGCGCCATTGTTGCTCAACAGCAGCAATCCCTGGTGCAGCGGGTTAAGCCGGGAATGGATGCCGCTGAGCAGGGCAAGCTGTTCGAAGAGGCAAAGGCTTTCGGCCTGCGTCTGGATACAGCCCTTGAGCAGGTTGGCAGGGAATGCCAGTGTGCCCTGATCAATACTGCGGCGCTGCTAAAGGCGACTTCTGCCGAAGCAATCCCGGACTTGTCCTCGCGAGTGGTGGACATTCTGAAGCAACCGGCTATCGGCGCACCGGCGCAATGACCAATGCGTATCGCCATCCTGTTCTCACTTCTCGTGTTCGTCAATTCTGCGTCAGCCGAAAGCGGTTTGGAGTATGACTCTATCTGGCGCTGCGACGAGAGCCGGTTCAACTGGTATTGCGATATCCCGCGTGATAGTGATCAGGTCGATAATGCCGTCGAAAAGCCCAAACCCAAGGCGGCCAGCGAGGAGGATGAAGCCGTCGCGGACCTGAAGAAGTTGAGAGAGGACGCGGAGAAGAAGAGGGCGCTCGCCATCGTCAAGCCGACGCCGGAGAATCTCAAGAGCTACATCGTGGCCCAGGAAGCACTGATGGACAGGGCTTCTGTGTTTTCGGACGTTTGGCGCCGTGTCATCTGGGCCAATCCGGAACTCAATTATCAGTTGCGGAACCCGTCCAACAACTCGGCCATCCAGGTGCGCGATGTCCAGCGGACGCGCAAGGAAGCGGAAACCCTCGCGAGTCTGGTGCGGGACTGGGGCCTGTTTTTCTTCTTCCGGTCGGATTGCCCGTATTGCCATCGCATGGCGCCAACGCTGAAATTCCTGTCCGAGCAGTACGGAATTGCCGTTTTCCCTGTCTCTCTGGATGGCGGCGGATTGCCTGAGTTTCCAAAACCGTCACGGGACAACGGGATGGCCGCTTCCCTAGGCGTCAGCGTTGTGCCGCTCGTGGTGTTGGGGAATATCAAGGATCGCCGGCTTCTTCCGATCGGGTCAGGGGTGCTTTCCGCCCAAGAGATCGTCGAACGAATTTACATCCTGACCCAAACACGTCCCGGCGAACTTTATTGAGGTTGCCCATGAATCGTTCATGTCTCCGTCGAACCATTGCCGCCACGCTCGTCCTTTCGACGCTGGCCAGTCCTGCAACTGCCAACGTCTCCCAGTCAATGCAGGACTGGTTCAATGACATCGGTGCCTACGGCAACGTGACCGGTGCGAACGCCTACCGCGGGCAGACGATGAATTTCTATTCCGGCGGCAGTCTCTATATGCGTACCCCGGTGCGTAATTACCAGCTGGCAAGCATTTCGCCGCCTTCATTTCGGGCTGGTTGCGGCGGAATCGACCTGTTCGCAGGCTCGTTTTCTTTCATCAATAAGGAACAGTTTGTCGCACTGCTGCGGAACATCGGCAACAACGCCATCGGCGCCGCCTTCAATATGGCTTTGTGCTCGATGTCGCCTGATCTCTGTGATCTTCTGAAGTACCTGCAGGATCAGGCGTCGAAGATGAACAATCTCAACATCAATTCCTGCCAGGCGGCGGAAGGAATTGTCACTGCGGCCGGCAGCATGTTGACGGATAAGACCCAGGAGAAGGAGGGCAAAACCGCTGGTGCGAGTCTCAACATCTTTGGGGATGTGTTCGAGTCCTGGGATGAGTGGAAAAAAAGCAGCGCGACGGCCAAAAGCATCCGAACAGCGGCCAAGAACTCGTCACAGGGGTATCGGGAGCTTTTTGAACCAGGCAATGTCGTCTGGCGATCGTTATCCCGTGTCGCCGGCGTTACCGATGAGACCAAGGAGCTCTTGATGAGCTTGACCGGCACCATCATCGTGACGCCGCCCGGTGAAAGCTCCGACGAGAAAGCCAAGTGGGCCTATCTGCCCGGCGGAAAGCTTACATTCCGGCAGTTCGTCGGGGATGGTGGTTCAACGACAGTCAATCTGCCTGGCCTCAAGTGCGGCGCCGACACGGCGGAGTGCATGACGCCAACCTTCTCGGAAAGCGCCTTTACCGTGACGCCATTCTCCCGGCAAGTCAGAACCCGGATCGCAGCGATGCGGGACAAGATCATCAGTCGGGATGCCACGGGGCAAACCAGTCTGGATACGGCCCTGATCGGCAATTCTTCCCTGCCAGTCTGGAAGATGCTCGCGGTATCCAGCAGTATCCCTGGCGGTGACCGGATCACCGAAGACTACGCACAGTTGATTGCCGTGGATGTGGCCTACGCCTACTTCACGAATCTCTCAAAGACGCTTCGCAGTGCTCTGCAGAACGAGACAGGGAAGGGCGGTCCCGATGCAGTCGCTGCTTCGGAAAAGATTCTCGTCCGCCTCAACGAAGTCGAGCAGGAGGCGCGGGACATGCTGCGCGCCGAGTACCAAAAGGGCATGCAGGTCGCAGAAATGAGCCGTTCGCTCCAGCTTCTGCATCAAAGCCTCAATTCAGGGATGCCGACCAACATCTTCCAGTCCATGATGGTCTTCAACCGGTAGATCGGGCAGAACCAGAATGTACGAGGTCTATGCCTATTGGAACGTCGCGGAGCTGGAAGCGATGTTCAATGCCGTCGCTTCCATCATGGGTAGCGGCGATTATCTCGGTTTGCTGCGCACCATGGCGATCGTGGGAATCATCGTCGTCGTCATCGCCACCCTGACCGGGCGGGAGCGACTGGATGGGATGTGGAAGTGGCTCTTCTTCCTGGCCATCTTCCAATCCATGCTGCTGATTCCCAAGGTGACGGTGACCATCGTCGATCGCACCGGGAATGAGCCACCGCGAGCTGTCGCCAATGTACCCATTGGTCTGGGCGCCTTTGCACACAGCATGAGCAAGGTAGGGGACTGGCTGACCGGGGCATTCGAAACCGTATTCTCTCTACCCGATGATGTGAAGTTCCGACGGAACGGCACCTTGTTCGGCCACCGGGTGCTCTCCGAGCGTCTTGCCGTTAAGAGCGGCAATCCCGTTCTGACCAGCAACTTGCTGGAGTTTTACCGGGAGTGCGTCGCGCCGGATCTGGCCACCGGCTACATCCGCATGAAAGAGGACATCCTGGAGGTCAACAACGTCTGGGTCAGCCTGAACGGGAAGACAAACCCTGCACGACTGGTGACTTTGCGCGACACGACGGACCCGACCATCATGAGTACGGTCGGCTGCGATGTGGGGTATCAGAGTCTCACTACCCAGATCAATGCGGAATCGAGCCGCCAGATCACTTTGCTGGGTTTGCGCCTCTACCCAAAAATGAGCCAGGCAGATGCCGGAACCGCGATTGTCGGCTCCCTGGCAACCTCGACCAACTATCTCCTGGGGGTTTCGGCTTCGGCACAGGATGCCGTCAAGCAGGCCATCGTCGCCAACTTCATGATCGATGCCCAATACATGCTGCCCGCGCAATTAGGGGATGCTGCCAGCGCCCAGACCAACCTTGCGATGGCACAGTCACTTCGATCAACGAGCGACTCCTACAAGCTGATGGCGCGGGTTGCCGAATCCACGATGCCCAAGGTTCGCAATGCCATCGAACTGGTCCAGTACGCTATCTTTCCGGTTTTCCTGCTCTTTGTGGTGCTCAGTGGGCATCAGGCCGGCACCATCATCAAGTCCTACGCGGCCAGCTTGTTCTGGATTCAGCTTTGGGCACCGCTCTATGCCGTGATGAACTTCATCATCACGATGTATTCGAGAAGCCAATACACGAATGGAAGCGCTGGAAGTGGCTTGTCCATTGAACAGATGAGCTTCCTCAATACCGCGATTGTCAGCGACCAGGCAATTGCGGGGATGCTGGTCATTTCAATCCCGGCCATCGCTGCCGCTATCGTGAAAGGTGGCGAGGTCGGACTGCAGTCGGTCGCCGGTCTGGTGGCGCCGCCACGCGACCCGGAAAAGATCGCCAGCGCCTTGGCCATGGGCAACATGCAGATGGGTAATGCCTCCCTCAACAATGTCAGTCACGACACGATGAAGGGGCTGGCGGTCGACATGAACCCCAGCTTGCGTCAGGGTATGACCAATTACCAGGCACGAGGAGGATTCGATTACAGCCATTTTTCCGGTGGCGGCTTCGTCGTCAAGCAGGCGAAAAGCGATGTCCGTGCCGATATGGCGCTCAACGATTCCTTGGGGGCTGCAGCGAAGGAAAATTACGAACGCTCCCAGCAGGCGACGCAGCAGCAATCTGCGGAGTACGCTGAAAGTGCTCTCGCGGCACTCAAGCAGGAGGCTGGCTTTGAGAGAAGCCACACCAAGGGCGCTAGTGACACGACAGGGTACCGCCATGGTATGGGGTCAAGCCGGAATCAAGAAGCCAATGAAACCCTACGCCAGGTCGATCAGTGGGCCAGAAAACTCGGTGTCAGCGAGAAGGTCGCGATGGAACTCATGGTTGGCGCATCGATGGGCATGAGTACTCCGAAGCTTTTGGAGATTGCCGGGCTTCGCGGAGGTGTGGAAGTGTCGGCCAAGATGCGCAATTCCGCGGACTCCATGCGATCTCTTGAGGAGATGGCTCAATTCGCTAAAGAATCAAGCTTCGGCAAGAAGGTGGGCACAGTGCTCGACAACGGCTGGGAACGGAATTACCGGACCAGCGATGAAGGAAAGACCGCTGGCAGCGATGGTATGCGTGCATCCTTGGACCACGCACGGCAATCGCGTGATGCCTTCACGGCATCATTGCAGGAAACGGAAGGGCACCGGCAGATGTGGGAGCTCTCTCATAGTGGTCAGCTTGGGTCGAATCTTCAGCTCCAGGATCACTTCATCAAGGATTTTCTGCTGCCCAAGCTCGAATACAACTACGAAAAGTTTCAGGGGGTCATGGGCGATCCGCATAAGCTCAGGTCATACATCGAGGAATACACCGCGCAGAACTACGATCGGATGCTGGGCGAGATGGGCGGGCAGGTGCAGGGGGCTGAAGCTATCCAGGCAAGGCATGAGGTAAATCGGGCAGGCATTCCAGGCCGTGAATCGATTGAATCAGCAGGTGGCGGATATATGGGGCAGGTGAAGGGGAGAGCGGGACGTGCAGGGGTTATCCCGCAGGGGCGACCAAGCGACCAGGCCATGCACACAGCAATGCGGGAGTTTTCCAGGAACGCGTTTGAGGTCAATGACCGGCAGGAAGGGGCTGGGCGAGATCATCAAGAGCATGCAACACCGTCCAATTTCCGCAAGCTGAAGCCAGCATCTCCTGTTGGCAAGGGGATGGAGGTCGCTGAGGATGTCTCTGACGCGGCAAATCGTGTTGTAAATGGAATAACTGGGCCGAACCCGGGTAGCTACATTCAAGAGACAATTGGAGGGAAGGATAACAAGTAGCGGGGGAGTCCCCGCTAATCGCGTTACATTCACGTTGCTACCCATATTGTTGCCGCGTCGAGTCGCGCCCAGCTGTTTCTATGTGCCCCAGAACCTGATCGAGCAGCATATTCGCATTGATTGGCTCATCATCGAACTTGAGCTCCTCCACACACTCGGCCTCGGTGGCGATGGTGATTGCTACCGCATTTCTGATCAAACGATAGAAGGTCAACGGGTCGACAGGCTCAATCGCCTGTTGGCTGTGGAAGGCGTCCAGATCGATATCCAGTATGTAAGGAAGCGCCTCGAGGTGATCAATGCCGACGCACTGTGACATCTCGGCGCCCCGTGCCAGTTGGTCGTCGAGATAGGTCGCCTCGATGATCATGTTTCCGTGCTCGACAACACAATAGTCGTTGTGGGGCATCCTGGTGCATCCAATGGCGCAGTCGTGCGAAATCACGAAAATATGATTCTCAGGAACTTCATAGCTCATCGGCCGAGACGGGGGCGGAAGCGTCGGCGGCTGGGGCCATCGTTTCTGCCGATCGGCATCGTAAGCCTGCCGCTCGATGGACGGATTGCCGCCGCTGTCGCTCAACTGGATACAGAAGGCGTAGTTGAGAATACCCGACAGGGTTGCAGCATTGATATGCTCGTCATGACGCAGGCGCTCGATGGCCCAGAGCAGACTTTGATCGTCCTGCCAGTCGATGCGTTTGACCAGATCCTTGGCGAGCGCCCAGGCATCGCCGCCTTCCTCATACGTTTCGAGATGGGCATGCCCCAAGAACGCCTCGTGGACGTCAGTGTGATGGTCGATCGTAATTAGGTTCGGCGCTTGATTCAACCGGCGCCGTATCAGGGACCAGGGCGCCAAGGCCTGATGATGGTCATCGACGACATAGATGTCCTTGCCGCAAATGATGTGGTGGCTGAACAAGTTTTCCAAGGTCATGAGATCGCTCTGCGTGTTTTTCGTATATCTCGGCAAGATAATTACTTCAAGTTTGACGAGATCACTTCACTCGCAAGTGGCGACATGAGTAGCGCACCTCTCCCGAGGAAACGGCGAAAGTTTCGGATACCTCATACCAGTTTCCTCCCGGATGCCCACCGCCATGGTTCGCACCCATGCACGAACACTCGCAATGAAAACCTTCGGCATTCCAGCACGCGGGCGCGCACTTCTGTCGCTCACGGTACAACTGAATCACGTATGCCTCACGATAGCGTCTCAACGCAAGTTTGATGACGCTGTCAAACCACACTGTCGGGATTTCCCAAGCCTTATATTGGCCATTCCATTTGGGCTTGGAACGCCGGTCATTGCGCAGCCATTCCTGGTTCCCTTCGGCAAACGGAATTCTGACCAGAACAGGCTGGGGCTTGGCACGTTTAAATATCGCTGGAATCTGACCCTGCCGCCAGATCGCTTTCAGATGTGAATCACTCAAATCCTGCGACATGAGTGATCCACCACCGATTACCGTGAGTCAGCGTTGCTTGTTCGCTTGGGATAAAACTGAAGCTGCCAACTCCTTCGTGTCATCCGCGTAGCGATCGCTCGCCAGCACGCGTGCAGCTACGTCTTCCATCTTCGCCCCGGTCTGCTTGTCTCCGCTACGTTGGGACAGCGCGGACGCTGCAAGACTCTTCGCGACTTGTGATGCCCGACTGTCCTGAAGCGTTTCTGCCGCCAGCTTCCCGATGCGAGTAGACGTCTGCTTTGCGTTCTTCGACATAGAAACCTCCTTGATTAACTCAAGTCTTGGATGGGGTACGGAAAGGCAAAACCACTGTACTGTCGTGGCCTACTCGTTCCTCGGCATTTGTCTGCACAGTCCTCAACCGCGCGAATTGCACGATATTGCTCTTGCCTTGGAAGAACCCTTCCGGCAGTCCTGCCAGCATCTCGATATCAAAAGCGGCGAGTCCGATATGCCTCGGAATCGCATCCAGCGGCATAACGTTTTCATCGACCAGCAGGTCGACGGTGCGGCGAAGCAAGCGCGGCTGCTCGGGCTTACGATCGCCATCACCCGGCTCAGATTTACCGCCCCATCGCGCAGATCGCCGCTTGAAGAGCGCCAACTTACCATCTTCGTCAAGCAATCCCAACGCGTGCAGTCTCATGGTGATTGCAGCCACAGAGACGCCCCACCGCCGCTTGAGCAACAACAGATCGTCCAGCGTAACCGGCATACGCACCTCGGATGCAAACGTCTCGGCAGGAAGTAGAAATGCGCCAGCAAAGTGATGTGCCTGCTTTTCCATTAGCTTGTGGCGATCACGATCTGTCGTACGCTGGATATGCCGATGCAAAACCAAATGCCCAAGTTCATGTGCCAGGTCGAATCGACTGCGGTACCCGTTGTCTTTATCAGCAGACAACAAAATAAGCGGTCGCCCCAATACTTCGCTCCAAGCTGAAAGTCCCTCAATTTGTGCGATACCCGTTTCCTCGCGAACCAAGATGACTCCGGCCCCCTCAACCGCAAGGGCCAAATCTTGAACCACCACACGACCGAGGCGCCACAGGTCGCGGCATTCGCAAGCTGCCCTCTCGATATCTTCGGGCGTGATCTGTTCCGGATCGGAAAAACTACGCGTAGGCAGATTCAGTTCCGGATAATCCACAAACTCCATCAATGCGACGGCAATGTCCTGAGCCCATTCAAGTCGAGCCTCAAGCATGGCACGCGCAGCAACGTGTGCAGATGCATTACTGCGAAACAGAGGCAAAGACACTTTTTCCGTAGGCGGGCGGGTGAACCATTCTGGAGTGACATTTACCACCCCTGCGAGTCGTTCAAGCGCTTCACGTTCTGGCGCCTGCGTCCCTGCACGCCACTTACTAATGGTGGCGGGCGATACTCCAACCATGGATGCCAGCTGCACCTGAGTCAGGCGACGTGCCGCCAGAATCTGACTAAGTCGATCCTCCTGGAAACCTTGGATTCCACCGCGACTCATTGTGTCGTTCCATCTTTATCCTGCTTGCCGATGTTCTTCTTGAGTTTCGGCATGGCAAGGTCATCCTGCTGCGATACCGGTTTCTGGTCATACCGCTTGGCAAACGCATCGATGGGTTCTCGGAAGAGCCACCCTTGCATATTTCGATCCGGCACAGCGATCTGAATTGACATTGGCGATTCAGGTTGAATATGTAGAGACCCGGCAAAGCAGGCCACAAAAAAGGCAACAGCCTCCGACGGAGGCTCATAGTCTGCAAATAGTTCTGGCTGTACTAATGGCTCGATGGCCATGTTCGCCACGGACATCTGCCTGCGGGTCTGGCTACGCCGACCGTTAACCCAGAGACCTTCCTTGATATTGAATCGTGCCAGTGTGAAGACTCCAGTCCGACCTGTGACGATTGCGTTACCGCGTATCGGAGAAGGAGACGCATCATTCACGGCCAGTGCCCGCTGAAACGACTCATTCATGTGGAAATGACGCAGCTGACCAACCACGCTCGGAAGGTGCCCATCATCCATTCCACGTGCCGCAACGTAGGCACGTTGTGCGCCGACCACCAGCGCCTCTTCAATACCCATAATGATCTCCCGAGGAACATTTCTCACGAGCAAGTTTGGGATCGTTTCTTTTGTGGGCTTGGCCATTGGCAACTCCAGAGGCGGATTTCGTATATAAGGATTATATATCGAAATTATTTCGCTTAACAAGCTATTTCCGACGCTTCTGAATGAGACAGCTACCGATTGTGCAGTGCAAATGCGGGAGCGGAACCTCGCACGCAGATGTGCCAAGCCTCCAATTGAATGCAATGGGCACTCAGTTCGCGCTGACGACTGCCGTCCCGCAATATGCCACACGCGATACCCGCCACTGCGATCCCGCCTGATCGTAGTGGGCATTGATCTTCTTGATGCCGACAACTGCATTGGCACCAATACCAACCGCCTTCTGTGCCAGCCCGAGCAATGCTTCCTTTTCTGCGATGCGGTACTCCCAGTCGGATCCCGCCTCGGTCTCTGAAAGAGACTCGACGTAACCAATCGTCTTGACAACTCGGCAGCCGGGCAACATATCAGTTGTGACGAGCAATATCTGGCTCTTGATCAAATCGAGTTCGCGTTCGAGTTGAGCGATCCGTGGTATTGCCGCAGCTTTGGATCTGCGATTCCAGCGTAACAAGGCCGCACCAGCTAGCAGTAAAGCGAATAGCGGTAACGCGCCAATCAGGCCGTTCGTATGTGTTGCGGCAGCGATGGTCATGAGTGCCTCCAATCAGTTTTAACCAAGCTTCCCACAGATCCTAAAAACTGCAAGAACGGGGCGTCACCACTTCTGCTTGCAGCATGCCCATGGCTCAGGTCTCGTGCACTTGAAATGTGTCTTTGCCGGGCGCATTTCGAGAATTGCTGGGCAGGTTGCGCCGATACAGTGGCACCATGCATATCCGTCTTTACAATCTGGCAGGATGCTGGTTTCCGGTTGTCCTTTGGGTCATGGCAGCCCATTTGGCATTTGGCCGCGCTTATTTCGTCGCCCTGAATCTCACCGAAAGTCTTCCTGGCACCATTTTTCTTGTCGAGAAAGGTGTCACGCCGGCGCGCGGAGAGTTGGTTGCCTTCAGATGGGAGGCTAACTGGCCTTATCCCCACGGGAGCGTCTTCGTAAAAAAGTTGATCGGACTGCCCGGTTCAGTCGTTACGGCGAATGGCCGAGACTTTTTCGTAGATGGCAATTCAGTCGGCCGTGCGAAGGAAAGAGCCCGAACCGGAGAGCCGCTGGATATTGGTCTCATCGGCACAATTCCGGAAGGGCACTACTACGTTGCCGGATCACATCCCGACAGCCTTGATTCACGGTACCGGCTTACCGGCTGGGTTGATCGGAATCAGATCATCGGGAAGGCGCATCGGATTTTCTGACGTGGGACACATTGGGTTTTTCGGAATGGAATCGGATCGCGCTACATCGGATGTCATCCAAAGATCGAAGCGCCTATGGATAGCTGTCCTTCATCAAGCGATCGAAGATGCGAAAGGCAACGTGAGGTCAATCGAGAAGTCGGAGAGAAGTATTGGCGGCATACAGCGAGAAGCCTTGATATGGATATTCCATGGCATTTCCAATGCCGCCAATTCCTTCAACTCGATCTGTGGTCTTCTGGATATTGATCCTGATCGGGCACGGCAGCGTCTTCGTGTTGTGCCTGGGATTCGACGCGGCTTGGACAGAACACAGCAAGGTGTTGGCGAAGGGGAGGGCTGACCTTTGCTAAGTTTCATCAGGAAGGCAGTTCGCTTTGATAGTCAAAGTCAGGAGCTTGTCGGCAAGCCCGCTGAGAATGACGCTGCGCAAATGGCAATCGACGAGGAGATTCCTCGGTACCCGCCGTTTATGAGGGGTCTGCCGGCCACGGACCCACACAAACTTATCGAGACTCAGCGGGAGTTGATTGGTCAGATTCGCGAGGCCGGACTCGCTTCTCCCGATATATTCGAGCAGTACTACCTGGAGTCTCTCCGTCGATTTGCCTCCTACGCGCATCTCTTGCCGGCAAGCCAAACTCATCACCACAGGGGGGCAGGCGGGTTGCTTCGTCATGCTGCCGAGGTCGCCCTGTGGTCGCTTCAATCTGGGGATCGAGTGCTACTGCCTGGAGAGCAGGCGCCCAGGAGACGACGTGAGCTAGAACCACGGTGGCACCTTGCCGTGTTTCTAGCGGCACTTTGCCACGATGTGGGTAAGCCGGTGACAGATCTTGTCGTTACTAGCAGAGATGGAGCGAAAGTCTGGAGCCCATTCGTGGAAGATCTTTATTCCTGGGCCAGCAGGCACGGCGTAGATCGGTACTTCCTGCATTGGCGTGAGAATCGTGCGAAAAAGCATACGGCAATTTCTTCTCTGATTGCTGAGCGCATCATCAGTCCAAAGGGCCTCGCCTGGATTGCGGAGGGGGACACAGAACTCGTACTCTGGATGATGGAAACAATTAACGGGCACCCCAGTGCCGAGAATCTGATACACGATCTCGTGATCCGCTCAGACCAGGTCAGTGTCGAACGAGACCTGCGAAATCTTGGCGTTGCGTTTACCGGCTATGAGATCGGTCTTCCGGTGGAACGGTTCCTGGTGGACATCATGCGCAGACTTGTCCGGGATGGAACCTGGGGAATCAATGAACCTGGCTCACGCCTCTGGCTCATTGACGGGCATCTCTATTTAATCTGGCCTGCGGCAGGCGAAGAAATGGCGGCCATCATCAATCAGGAAAAAATTCCGGGCTTGCCACGAACCCCGAACAGCATTCTGGACATGCTCGTTGATCGAAAGCTGGCGAATGTTCGCGAGGATCGGACTGACGGGAATCGCTACTGGGTGATTGCGCCCGATGTGCTAGTCGAGAAGATACCCAATATCCGACTGACTGCCATCAGGTTGCGTGATACTGCTCTGGTCATCGATCCAGCCCCATCATCGGTCCCAGGAAGAATTCTAGACCAGAAGGAAATACCCAAAGAGATGCCAAGTATCTCTTCTCCAAAATTACATGTCGATGCGGAGCCCGCAGTGTCACCAGCGCACATCAGGGCACCGGTTCAATCCGAAAAGGTGAATGCCAGGCCACCGGAAGAGGTTGTCGATCGGCTCGACGGACCTGTCGGCGAAGCACTGAAGGCACTTGCCGAAGACATTCAAACCGGCGAAAAATCATCCGAGACATTGACTCACATCGACTCCTCCGGTGTGCTGTGTCTCAAGTGGCCAGACGCGCTTAATGGCTATGGGTTGGAGAACAAATCGATTCTCGATGAGCTGTCGCGCCGAAACTGGCTGGTTCTTGATCCATTGTCGCCGTTTCGCAAAGTGGTGGAGATCGAGATCGACGGTGGCAAGACGTGGAAGGTTGTTCGACTTCAGCCGGTGGTGAAACAGCTCATGGCGATCGGGAAAACGCCGCCAGAACCATCAACCGTGCCGACACCATCCGCTGATCCTGTTCAGCTATCCAAGCCAGTTCAGGGCGAGATTGAGGGAATAGGCGAAGACACGCGACTTGCATTGATACAAAGTATCGTCTCCACCTTGCGGGAAGGGGTGAGAGAAGGCATCCTAACGGCAGATGCGGATGGAGCCTTCGTCTGGATCCAATCCAGGAAAGCCGAGCCTTTCTTGGTGGCGCGACTCCAGGTAAATCGAATGTCAATAATGCGTTTGGGCAGCGTCGTTCCTGACGTGTTTATGTGCCAGACGCGAAAAAAGGCACATTCCTATCGAATACCGGCTATGCCGTCAGTAGGGTAAATTATTCAGAGAATGCACACGCTCCAGCGAACAGAAGTTGATCGCTTTCTTGCCAGCGGCCACTACGACAACGGCTTTGAGACTTGGCCAGGCGATACGTTCGTGGAGCGTGCGACGTGCGGAAGTGCTGCACTGCGTTGCGCACTCATTTCAGAGGTACTGCAGCGGACCGGGTGTGCAGCCGTCCCCGCATTCCTCGAAAATGCCGACTTGAAGGTGTTCGCCCACGCGAAACTTGCGCCCATGGTGCAAGGGCTGTTCCCGCAGCGAGAACGCATGATCATCCTCGAAAGGCTTGAGCGGTCTATTGTCTTTCTCACGCCGGCGACGATAGCAAGTACTCTCGAAAAAACGCCGTGGCTCAAGACAGCGTGGAATCTGGCAAATCTTTACCTCACAAGCTTTGATGCAAAACGGCTCTCCGACGATGCGCCAAATATTGTTGGCCTGAGCGAAGAGACGACCTGCTACGTTTCCGTCGAGTATTTTGATGCCAACAACCGCTTCGACGATTATGTGGTTCACGAGGCTGCCCACATTTTTCACAACTGCAAGCGAGAAACGCTCGGGCTGAACGCGACTCGTCATCGGGAGTGGCTGCTCGAGATTGATTTCGCCAAACGAGAAACGTTTGCCTATGCCTGCGAGGCTTACAGCCGAATTCTTGAGCTTGGCAAAACTCGTTCAACTCGAAACCGGCTTCTGTCAGAGCTTGCGGACGGGGCGATGCCGCCGGACGAGCGGGTACATGGTGCCGAGTATGTGGATATTCTGCGGGAGGCGGTTGCCGCCGGGAACGGCTGGAAATCCATCCGCGAGCGATGCTCTCCCTCCAGGTCACCCCGCGGCGAACAAGCGACCGAGAGTCGATCTACCCCGACTTAGCCCCAGAAAATTCCTGTCTGATCGGCATCCAGGGCCGCAAGCAGAGTGTCGAGGTCACGAGACGGCTTTGCTTGGTGATATCGATGCCACTTCGAGTTTCTGTCCGAGCAGAAAAGACCCCAGCTGCCATTATCTTCATACCGAAATTGAGCGATAGGAACGGTCACCCACGTCCCCGGCTGTGAAAACGCAATACGTTCTTCATTGAGCGTCACGCTGTTTCCGCGAATGACGTAACTCAACCTCACCTGATCCCGTGCATGGTGCGGAATTCTCTTCTCGCAGTAAGCTCCTAGTTTGATTTCAACCAACCGTTTGGTCAGTACTGGCAATGCCACCGATTGCTCCCTCCAAGGTCAGATGCGATGCTACCGCAGCATGTCCTGATTATTGAAGACGCATTGAAGCTGATGTGACTTGCGGTGCCGAAATGCGCCCGAAAAAGGCGCATTTCAAAAGCCATCGTCGCGACCGCGCGACCAGAATCGATCCTCATGTCGATTCATGCCCAACTCCTCGCCATGCTGCTTTTCAGCTTGATGCCTATCGCACACGCTGAAGAACTCGGTGTCGTCGGGCCGACCTACGATATTGCCGAACCGGATCTGCTGGAAGTCATCCAGTCACGTCTCGGTCGGATGGAAAAAGCCGGCGAGCTTGCCAGGAAGCAAGGCGAATACCGCGATCGCGTCGTCGGTGCTATCGAGAAGCCAAAGCCTGTCCCCGGTCTTAAGGCGACAGCGGCCAAGCGCACCTATTTCATCGACCCGACATGGACGCTGGATCGGGACATCCGCGGTGCCGATGGCGCACTCCTGTTCGCTCGTGGACTGAAGGTGAATCCGCTGGATCATGTATCTCTTCGCGAAAAGCTCGTCTTCTTTGATGGCAGGGATAGACGGCAGGTCTCCTTCGCCCGGCAGCTGTTGCGGAATCAGGATCGAGCAGTAAAGCCGATTTTGGTCGCCGGCGAGCCATTGAATCTCATGCGTGACTGGAAACGCCAGGTTTTCTATGACCAGGGCGGGACACTGGTTCGCCGCCTGGGCATTCATCAGGTGCCAGCCGTCGTGACTCAAGACGGGAAGAGGTTAAGGGTCGATGAAGTCCTTCCGTGAATTCGCGCTCATCCTCGTGCTCGCCATTGCCGCTGGAGGGGCATCGCTGCCAGCGTATGCAACGGCGACCTGTAACGGCCGGTTTGCGAACCCGATCACGGATATCTGCTGGAGTTGCATGCTCCCCATCCGATTCGGTGGCCTTGACCTGGTATCCATGGGGCAGGAAGACACACCCAACCCTGGCGGCTCCCCAGTTTGCATGTGCCCGTCGCAATTGCGGGTGGGGTTCAAGGTCAGCTTCTGGGAACCGGTTCGTCGCGTGGATGTCGTGCGTCGGCCGTTTTGCATGACCAGTCTCGGCGGCGTTGAGCTGAACCCCGGGTTTGATGCGCCGCGAGGTTCGCGCTTCAGCCAGGACAGCACCTCGACCTCGTCCTTCTATCAGGTGCATTGGTATGTCGACCCAATCATCTTCTGGCTGGAAGCCATCTTCGACAATGCCTGTCTGGAGCAGAGTTCCTTCGACGTGGCCTACCTCACCGAACTCGATCCAATGTGGCACGACGATGAGCTGACGTTCATTTTTAATCCAGATGTCGCTCTGTTCGGCAATCTGCCGGCCCGCGCTGCCTGTGCTGCGGATTGTGTTGCGGCAACAGCGGGGTTCCCACTGAACACCTTGTTCTGGTGCGCGGGATGCCAAGGAAGCCTCTATCCACTTAACGGAAACGTGCAGGCACATATCGGCGGTGTCCAGGCATCCAGTCTGGAGATGACCCGCCTGATTGCGAAGATGCATCGTGAGGGGCTGATGTGGGCGGCATCCGGCGAGGACGGGCTCTGTGGCTATTACCCGCAGCCGATCATGGACAAGACCGGCTACAAGTACCAGATGCTGTACCCGATCCCGCAGACGGCGAAGATCGCTGGCAAATGTTGCCAGCCCCTGGGGCGATCGACGGTCCTTTGGGGGGCAGGCAAGGAATACCCTTTTGAAGGCGAGGACTTCGCCTACATGGTTTTTCGAAAACGCAACTGCTGCCAAGGGGCCTTTTGAAACCATGAATCAATATCGATGCGGCGTACTCATCGCGGCTTCAATTGCGTGTTCAGTGTCGGGCATTGCATGGGCGCAGGCTGTGCTGCCAAGCGATGGCGACATGCGCGTGGCGCGGCAACGTATGGAGGAAGCCCTTAAGGTGGTGGGGCCGGCAAGAGTAGCGAATCCGTTGTCGGTACCAAAAACTGACGCATTGCCGAAACCAGCAGCCAAGAGTCCGGACATCTCCCAGATCGCAGAGTCCTATCGCCATGCGTCTCCGCCCAGGTCAGAAATGCCATCTGACATTCCTGAGCTGATGGTCTTCGTCTCGTTCTCGATGCCGAAGGAAGCGCTTGAGCGAATCGTCGCCCAGTCGGAAAAGTCGGGCGCCGTCCTCGTCCTTCGCGGTCTCAAAGGCAACTCCCTGAGCCGAATGGGGGAGGAACTGGCCGCCCTGGTCGGGAAGAGAAATGTCACAGCCATTATTCATCCCCCAGCCTTCAAACAGTTCAAGGTGGCTCAAGTACCGGCGTTGGTAATCGCCCGGTCCGGGCAAGCGACCAAGATTGGTGAGGACGGATGCGCTGCTCCGGCAAGCTATATCAAGGTTGATGGCGACGTTGGTCAGGACTACGCCCTTGATCTCATTGAACGCCAAGCACCGAACTGGGCAGAAGCGGCAAGGCGTTATGCCGCAAGATTAGCTGGGGCTCGTCCGTGAGGTGCATATTTGTCTGGTGCATGGTTTTCATGGCGACCGCGACCAACGCGGTAGCACAGGGCTACGACGCAGGTACGGCATTCACTGAGGGCAGGGCGCTTGGATCAGGCTCGATCAATGGTGCCTTTCAGGGCATCGGTAGCGGGAATGCCGCGTCCATGGTTCCAGGTTACGGGCAGAGCGCCACGCAAACTCAGTTGTTCCAAGGCGGGCAGGGTCAGCTATCTGGACCCGGTGTCACTAAGGTTACGGACTGCGCTAGCCAAGTGCCGGATGCCGACGCCTATCGGCGGCAGGAGTGTGATGCAGTGAATTTTGTGGCGCGCAACCCGAGCGTGAGGCCTGCTTTCTCGATTGATCGTGCCACCGATCCTCTGATCAGTCGTGCTAATTCCATTGCCAGCAACCCAACCTTGCAGGTCACTGGCGTCAATATCGGGGCGACTACGGAGCAGTGCCGTGTGGTGACGGAGACCACGCCGGCGACGTTTTCGACAGAGGTCTGTACCGAGTACCGGCCCGTGAGCAGTAATTTCTGTTCGACTGCCCGCCAGATCGCCGTCGATCAACATCATCTGTACCAATGTGTCGAGCAGATGCAAACGCTCAGCGATGCCACCTGCTACATCGGTCGGCAGATTGCGGTGAACACCAGCTACAACTATCAATGCAACCAGACGGTGCAGGGATATGAAACGTTGAGCTGTCGGCGCGGAGTCTCGGCCACAGTCGGGTTTGGCCAATGCACGCCCGGCGCCTGGCTGGGAAGGGCCGCGTTCATGGATTGCAGCTGGTGCGTAGACCCGTACATGGCCATGAACATCTTCTGCGGAAGCGATGGCCGGTCGTATGTGGTGGAACCTTACCGATCCTACGATGGTGTGAATCGCTACGATTACAACTGGATCGGCTATCCATGGGACGGGAGTTACGGCCGGTTCCCAGTTGCGGTGGCTCCAGGGCAGTCGGTTACCGACTATTACGTCAGCAACCTCGGGTTCGGCTGCAATCTCTATGTGTATTTCAGCGTCAGCTGCAGCTCAACGACCTGCACGCCTTCAATGCGCAATGTCAGTTCTGGGTGCAATTCCTCAGGAGGAACTGGCACTGGGGTGCCACTCCAATTGCCGATGTCAAAAACCGTCAGCAGTTGGACATCCAATGAGTGCGCCACTCTGCAGCAGCGGGCACGGTAATGAGGGCACTGACGTTTTTAGCTCTTCTTCTCATGGCTTTCGTGGGCCAAGCGGTTGCCGGCGATTGTCGACTGGAAAGTTCGACCTGCGTTGATAGCACCCCAAGCAAGACGATATCTGGTGTTGTCGTGACATTGGCCGACGTAGGCGGCTGTTGGGAGCTCCAGGATAACTACACCTGCATCAAACCCGATTCGATTGATTACTGTTCGGCACTGACAGCGGCTGGCTGCGGACAAACCAGCTCGACCTGTAGCGATACCGCTTTCAATGGGACCTGCAATACGTACACGAAGACATTTAGGTGTGGCTCCAGCCAGGGAACCCCCACCAACACGGTCCGCTTGGATAACACCTACACGCTGGCGACGGATACCGCGAATACGAGCCAGTGCAGCAGCTATGCTCAAAATTCCCGCTGTCGCCTGGCGGCTCATACCTGTGTCGATTCGACGCCATGCAAGGCCGATCCCAGCGGGGCGACGGTGTGTCTGGCCGGTGTGACGCCGCCAGCGGGTGGACTCAACTCTATGGCTACATGCTGGCGCTATCAGGATGACTATTCCTGCATTGCCGAGAATCACATCGACTATTGCGCGGCCATCAAAGCAACCGAAGGGTGTGCGCTGGTCAGTTCGACCTGCGACAGCACGGCATTCGACGGGTCATGCAACCAATATACCCGACGGTATCAATGCACCAACGTTACGGCCTCGACGAGCACCCCGACGGTGGTTGAGCTGAATACGTCCTACACCATCACGTCGAACACACTGGATACCAGTCAGTGCTCCTCATTCGCGCAAAGCACCAATTGCGTCCACGCAGCGACGACCTGTACCGATAGCACGCCCTGCAAAACGATCAATGGGTTACAGGTCTGCTTGACTACCGTATCCCCTTTGCCGGCTGGGGCACAAAGCTCGGGAGATTCCTGTTGGGTTCGTTCTGAGGATTACACCTGTGCTGGTACGACGCTGACCAACGATTGCCAGGAGTTGATTGATCGGGGGTGTACGCAGGTCTCATCCCAATGTATTGACCAGTTGGCTTCCGGGACTTGTGACATGAGCGAAAGAACCTATTCATGCCAGACGTCCCCGGCATCTCAGACTCAGCGCACGGTATGCGATCAGCGATCATTTTGCCAAAGTGGAACCGGATGCTTCGACACCAGTAATCCAGCCGATCAGGATTTCGGGAAGGCCATGGCGTCGATGGAGGCAGCACGCGAAGCAGGCGTCTACGGTGCCGATCAGCGACTGTTTAAGGGCGTGGGGGAACAGTGTCGTAAGAAGCTCTTTGGCCTGGTGAATTGTTGCAAGAAGGGCGGGGGCGGTGCTGCCAGAAGCAACAATGTACTGATGTCGGCAACCATCCAGGGAGCCTTTGCCGGCGGGCAACTGGCGGTGAATGCCGGCAGCAAATACATGTTCGACTTCATGTACCCCCAATACACGAGCTATATCGAGGCCGGCGCCCAAGCCATGATCTCCTCGGAGGTACTTTTTACTCCAACCAATTTCCAGCCATCCTTCAGCTTCTACGGATTGACGTTCTCGACCGGGACCGTGACCAGCGGTCTGCTAGGCGGACCAATCTACTCGCTCGGATCACTAGGGAGCTTCAATTTCTACTTCGATCCATATTCCTTGGCAGCTGCCGTCGCCTTGCAACTCCTGTCCGAGTTGCTCTCTTGCGAACAATCGGAACAGTTGCTGGCAATGCACAGGGACGCCAATCTTTGCGTCCATGTGGGTTCATTCTGCTCGGCACGGATCCCGATTCTTCGGACTTGCATCGAGCAAACCGAGTCCTATTGCTGCTTCAACTCGCGTCTGGCCAGGATCATCAATGAACAGGGCAGGGGACAGATCGGGAAAGGCTGGGGGAGCGCTGAGAGCCCGGACTGTTCTGGATTCACAACATCGGAGTTCGAGCAGCTCGATTTTTCCCGGATCGATATGAGCGAGTTCGTCCAGGAAATTGCCTCCAGTGTGCGTGTTCCCAGCGCCTCATCCATGGGGCAGAACGTCCAAAGCACTGTCCAGCAACGCGTCAACAGCTATTACAACCGATGAATCGACCTCTGAACGTACTTACGATGGCGCTCTGTTTTTTTGCTTTGCTGGGAAGCAAGGATATTCTTGCTGCCGATCTTAAGCAGCATTTGATTGCTGCAATCGATGCACCCAATGGTCGGTCCGGCGGGGATCTGAGCGGGCCAATGGCTGATTTTTTCAAGGCACAGACTCGTTCCTCCAACCCCGTGAAGGTTCAAGTCAGAACGTTGTCGAAATTTGCTGAAGCGGGTTGTGCTCGCTTGGAGGCGACCTTGATGCAAGATGCGGTACCAACTCAGGAAGGGAAGCTGATTCCGTTTGCCATCCGCTACGAACTCAATCTGTGCCGTAATGGGCAGCCGCCGACCGAGGGGATCGACCTCGACGCGGCATCACGAGCACTTTCGCGTGAGGCTCCACGTCAAAGATGAGAAAATGCAATTTTCATTAATCACCAACAGGGAGTAACACGATGAACAAATCCGAGCTGATCGAAGCGCTGGCCACCAAAGCTGATCTGTCCAAGGCTGCCGCTGGTCGTGCCGTGGATGTTCTGGTCGAAGAAATTGTGACCGCTGTCGCCAAGGGGGATTCGGTGACTCTGGTGGGCTTTGGTACCTTCAAGTCGGCAGCTCGCGCGGCTCGCGAAGGCAAGAACCCGAAAACCGGCGAGAAACTCAAGATCGCAGCAACGACTGTACCGAAGTTCTCTGCGGGCGCCACCTTCAAACAGGAAGTTGCCGCTCAAGCCAAAAAGAAGTAAGCGGTCAGGGTTGTACCGTCACTAGGCCAGGTCCAGCAGCTGCAATCAACGATCGTTTAGTTTTCCTTGCATTGAGGGCTAATACAAGGCAAAATTCAACGATCGTTTATCATTATCGGAGGGGCAATGGCAAACAGGGAAGTTGGTATCTCCTCTGTCGTCGAGCTTGGGGAGATTCTTCGGGCTGTCCGCAAGGAATCTGGACTGACTCAACGCGATGCCGCTGCGCTATGCAACGTCAGTTTGCCATTTCTTAACGGTCTGGAGCAAGGGAAACCGACAGCCCAGATCGGAAAAGTACTGTCCGTCTGCAGCCGGTTCGGTATTGACGTCAGGTTGAGATTGCCAGGTGAAACGGCATGAACGCTTTGATTGTCTCGGCCAACGGTATCCCGGTCGGAACCATTGAAATCGAAAATGGGCGGTGGAAGTTCAGCTACGCGGCCGAGTGGAAGGATTATGCGTTATCGCCCAATTTTCCGATTGCCACCCGAAAATTTGAAGACACTGCGGACGCCAAGCCGGTTGAGTGGTTCTTCGAGAACCTGTTGCCCGAAGGCCGACTGCGAGACCTGATCGCCTTCAGGGACAGAATCGATCCCCGGGACACCTGGGCGCTTCTGATTCGACACGGACAGGACACCGCGGGAGCCCTTTCGCTGATCCCCGAAGGGTTTGATGTGGCGACTGAGGAGATTCTGGTCCCACTCGCGAGAGAGTCACTACAGGAAAAGATTGAGGCATCCAGAGCGCGCAATCTCCCTCTGATGGCGTCATGGGAAGAAATCCGCATGTCTCTGGCTGGTGCCCAGGAAAAACTGGGGCTGCGTATCGACGCCCATGGCGCGATGTTCCTGCCTGAAGGTTCGGCGCCATCGACCCATATCGTCAAACCAGAGAATGCCAGCGCGGACTTCCCTCACTGCCCGGCCAACGAATTTTTCTGCATGCGCCTGGCCCATGAGCTGAAGGTTCCGGTGCCTGCGGTTGGTTTGCTGCATCTCCCTGAGCCACTATATGTCATCGAACGATTTGATCGGGTGCCATTGGAACAGAGCGCGGAGAAGGTTGCTGGGACGACGTTCGGGCGGATTCATCAGATCGACCTGTGCCAGGCTCTGGGTGTGGCGCCTTCAAAGAAATACGAGAGCGAGGGCGGACTGGGGTTGCATCACTTGTTTGGGGTTCTTCGAGGCACGTTCATCGATCGTCCAATCGTGGCTGCCAATGCAGTTGTCCAGTGGGTCGCCTTTAACTATCTGATCGGCAACCTGGACGCGCACGCCAAGAACATTGCTTTCCTGATGCGTGGGCAAAAAGCCGCAGTGGCCCCGTTTTACGACATGCTCTGCGTGGAGGCCTACCTGCCAAGGCAGACCATGTCCATGGCTATCGCCGGTGAGAACAAGCCCGGCTGGGTGGAGGGGCCGCACTGGGATGCGATGGCCTATGAGGGGTCGTCTCAGAAAACGGAAAATAAAGCACGCTAAGGCGTAACTACCCTCGGCTACACCGCGTCGGCACCACGCGGCTCTTTCTCCCCTTGCAGCGAAGCAATCAGCGGGCAAGAAACGTTCCCTTGCCGCGCATGGCAGGCGAACACAAGTTCGGATAGCACGGTTTCCATGCGCGCCAGGTCGGTCATTTTTTCGCGCACGTCCTGAAGCTTGTGCTCGGCCAGGCTGCTGGCTTCCTCGCAGTGGGTGCCGTCATCCAGCCTCAGCAGCTCTGCGATCTCGTCGAGGCTGAATCCGAGCCGCTGGGCTGATTTCACGAAGCGCACCCGCGTCACATCCGCCTCGCCATAGCGGCGGATGCTGCCATAGGGCTTGTCCGGCTCCGGCAACAAGCCCTTGCGCTGATAGAACCGGATTGTTTCCACGTTGACCCCGGCCGCCTTGGCGAAAACGCCAATAGTCAGATTCTCCAAATTTTTTTCCATATCGCTTGACTCCGTACATTGGTACGGAAGTAAGCTTAAGCTATCCAATCCAGATTTGAAAGGACAAGCGTATGTCTGAACCTCAAAACGGGCGCGGGGCGCTCTTCACTGGCGGGCTAGCCGCCATCCTCGCCTCGGCTTGCTGCCTGGGGCCGCTGGTTCTGATCGCCCTGGGGTTCAGCGGCGCTTGGATCGGCAACTTGACGGTGTTGGAACCTTATCGCCCGATCTTCATCGGCGCGGCGTTGGTGGCGCTGTTTTTCGCCTGGCGGCGCATCTACCGACCGGCGCAAGCCTGCAAACCAGGGGATGTGTGTGCGATTCCCCAAGTGCGCGCTACTTACAAGCTCATTTTCTGGGTCGTGGCCGCGCTGGTTCTGGTCGCGCTCGGATTTCCCTACGTCATGCCATTTTTCTATTAATCACAGGAGTTCATCATGAAAAAACTGTTTGCCTCTCTCGCCATCGCTGCCGTTGTTGCCCCCGTGTGGGCCGCCACCCAGACCGTCACGCTGTCCGTACCGGGCATGACCTGCTCCGCTTGTCCGATCACCGTCAAGAAGGCGATTTCCAAGGTCGAAGGCGTCAGCAAAGTTAACGTGACCTTCGAGACACGCGAAGCGGTTGTCACCTTCGATGATGCCAAGACCAGCGTGCAGAAGCTGACCAAGGCCACCGAAGACGCAGGCTATCCGTCCAGCGTCAAGAAGTGAGGCACTGAAAACGGCAGCGCAGCACATCTGACGCCCTTGTCTGCTACCACAAACGAAAAAGGATCTGTCGCATGACCCATCTAAAAATCACCGGCATGACCTGCGACTCGTGCGCGGCGCACGTCAAGGAAGCGCTGGAAAAAGTACCCGGCGTCCAATCTGCCATAGTGTCCTATGCCAAGGGCGCGGCCCAGCTCGCCCTTGATCCAGGCACAGCGCCGGACGCACTGACCGCCGCCGTGGCTGGCCTGGGCTACAAAGCGATGCTCGCCGATGCCCCGCCGACCGACAACCGCACTGGGCTGTTCGACAAGGTGCGCGGCTGGATGGGTGCCGCCGACAAGGGCAGCGGCGGCGAGCGCCCGTTGCAAGTCGCCGTGATCGGCAGCGGTGGAGCCGCGATGGCGGCAGCACTGAAGGCCGTCGAGCAAGGCGCGCAGGTCACGCTGATTGAGCGCGGCACCATCGGCGGCACCTGCGTCAACGTCGGTTGTGTGCCGTCCAAGATCATGATCCGCGCCGCCCACATCGCCCATCTGCGCCGGGAAAGCCCATTCGACGGCGGCATGCCACCCACACCGCCGACGATCTTGCGCGAGCGGCTGCTGGCCCAGCAGCAGGCCCGTGTCGAAGAACTCCGTCATGCCAAGTACGAAGGCATCCTGGACGGCAATTCAGCCATCACCGTTCTGCACGGTGAAGCGCGTTTCAAGGACGACCAGAGCCTTATCGTTAGTTTGAACGAGGGTGGTGAGCGCGTCGTGATGTTCGACCGCTGCCTGGTCGCCACGGGTGCCAGTCCGGCCATGCCGCCGATTCCGGGCCTGAAAGAGTCACCCTACTGGACTTCGACCGAGGCCTTGGTCAGCGACACCATTCCCGAACGCCTGGCCGTCATCGGCTCGTCGGTGGTGGCGCTGGAACTGGCGCAAGCCTTCGCCCGGCTGGGTAGCCAGGTCACGATCCTTGCGCGCAGCACGCTGTTCTTCCGCGAAGACCCTGCCATCGGCGAGGCCGTCACAGCCGCCTTCCGTGCCGAAGGAATCAAGGTACTGGAACATACGCAAGCCAGCCAAGTCGCCCATGTGGACGGCGAATTCGTGCTGACCACTGGACAGGGCGAAGTGCGCGCCGACAAGCTGCTGGTCGCCACCGGCCGGACACCGAACACGCGCAGCCTGGCATTGGAAGCGGCGGGGGTAGCCGTCAATGCGCAGGGGGCCATCGTCATCGACAAGGGCATGCGCACCAGTAGCCCGAACATCTACGCGGCCGGCGACTGCACCGACCAGCCGCAGTTCGTCTATGTGGCGGCAGCGGCCGGCACTCGTGCGGCCATTAACATGACCGGCGGCGACGCCGCCATCAATCTGACCGCGATGCCGGCCGTGGTGTTCACCGACCCGCAAGTGGCGACCGTGGGCTACAGCGAGGCGGAAGCGCACCACGATGGCATCGAAACCGACAGCCGCACGCTGACGCTCGACAACGTGCCGCGTGCGCTCGCCAACTTCGATACCCGCGGCTTCATCAAGCTGGTCATCGAGGAAGGCAGCGGACGGCTGATTGGCGTACAGGTGGTGGCCCCGGAAGCGGGCGAACTGATCCAGACGGCTGTTCTCGCCATTCGCAACCGCATGACGGTGCAGGAACTAGCCGACCAGTTGTTCCCCTACCTAACGATGGTCGAGGGCTTGAAGCTCGCGGCGCAGACCTTCAGCAAGGACGTGAAGCAACTGTCCTGCTGCGCCGGATAAGGAAAAGGAGGTGTTCGATGAACGCCTACACAGTGTCCCGACTGGCCCTTGAGGCCGGGGTGAGCGTGCATATCGTGCGCGACTACCTGCTGCGCGGATTGCTGCGGCCAGTCGCCTGCACCACGGGCGGCTACGGCTTGTTCGATGACGCCGCCTTGCAGCGGCTGTGCTTTGTGCGGGCCGCTTTTGAGGCGGGCATCGGCCTGGACGCATTGGCGCGGTTGTGCCGGGCGCTGGATGCGGCGGACTGCGATGAAACAGCCGCACAGCTTGCCGTGCTGAGTCAGTTCGTCGAACGCCGACGCGAAGCGTTGGCCGATCTGGAAGTGCAGTTGGCCGCGATGCCGACCGCGCCGGCCCAGCAAGCGGAGAGTCTGCCATGAACAGCCCCGAGCGCTTGCCGACCGAGACACACAAGCCGTTCACCGGCTACCTGTGGGGTGCGCTGGCGGTGCTCACCTGTCCCTGTCATTTGCCGATTCTCGCCATTGTGCTGGCCGGCACGACGGCCGGCGCGTTCATCGGCGAGCACTGGGGTATTGCAGCCCTCACGCTGACCGGCTTGTTTGTCCTGTCTGTGACGCGGCTGCTGCGGGCCTTCAGAGGTCGATCATGAGCGCTTCCCAGCCAATTGAATGGACAGTGGCGCAACTGGCGCAGGCGGTCGAGCGCGGGCAGCTTGAGCTGCACTACCAGCCGATTGTCGATTTGCGCAGTGAGCAGATTGTCGGCGCGGAAGCCCTGTTGCGCTGGCGTCATCCGACGCTCGGACTGTTGCCGCCGGGCCAGTTCCTGCCCGTGATCGAATCGTCCGGCCTGATGCCGGAAATCGGCGCATGGGTGCTGGGCGCAGCCTGCCGTCAAATGCGCGACTGGCGGGTGCTGGCATGGCAACCGTTCCGGCTGGCCGTCAATGTTGCGGCGAGCCAAGTGGGGCCAGATTTCGACAAGTGGGTAAAGGGCGTGCTGGCCGATGCCGGGTTGCCCGCCGCGTATCTTGAAATTGAGCTGACCGAATCGGTTGCGTTCGGTGATCCGGCGATCTTCCCCGCCCTGGAAGCTTTGCGACAGATCGGTGTGCGCTTCGCCGCCGACGACTTCGGCACCGGCTATTCCTGGGGTCGTTTGCGGGAGGGGGCGAAATCCTACGCTAAGGCTTTGGCCAACGATATTCTCCGGTAAGATTGATGTGTTCCCAGGGGATAGGAGAAGTCGCTTGATATCTAGTATGACGTCTGTCGCACGTGCTTGATTGCGGCCGCGATAGCTAGATCGCGTTGCTCCTCTTCTCCATCCGCGTTCCAAGCCGCGGAAAGACACCCGTAAGCGTACGCCTGGTCGAGCAGCCGACGCGGATCGACGTCCAGCGCACGAGAGAATGCGTCCGCCATCTGTGCAATGCGTCTAGGATCGAGACAAAGGTCGTCTCTGTCAGCCGGATCGTAGAACATATTGGCGGCGCCAAAGCCCACTTCACCGACCAGACCGACGGGATCTATCACCAGCCAGCCGCGACTGGAGAACATGATGTTTTCATGATGCAGATCGCCATGTAGCCCACGCAGTTCCGAGGCATTGCTCATCATTTGATCGGCTATAATCGCCGCGTGGACGTAGTCAGTTTGACAACCTGCGTTTTGATCATCGCGCGCCCGCTGAAACAAAGCTGCAAAGCGATCCCGGATCGGGAGAAGGGCAGAAGGCAGGGGTTCCTCAGATGCGGCATACAGCTTCGCCATTAGTTCCGCTGCAATTTCGGTCGCCTGGTAGTCGCCGTGCTCGGCAACGATGTGAGAGAGCATTCGCTCCCCGGCATATTCGAGCAACATCAGATTGTTCTCACGACCGAGCAACCGGACTGCTCCCCTCCCATTGCGCCATACCAGATAGTCGGCCCCGCGCAGTTCATCAGCAATGTCTTCTATAGGTTTCAATCCCTTGACGATTGCAGGAGTCCCGTCTGGCAATGAAACTTTCCAAACGAGGCTGGAAAAGGTGTCCGCAATGAGAACAGGTTGCGAAACGTGCCAATGAGCAGGAAAAACAGGCGGCATGAACATCAACCCCAAGTCAGAGGGTCCAATCGCAGATAGAAGGCAAGGCGTTCGCGGTCGGGGGCTTCGATCCCCAATACATTGAATAGGACAGCGAAGGCGCGCTCTGCTTCATCTGGCGCTGCCCAGTTCTCTTCGGCGTTAGCAATCATGAGTGCCAAATCGGCATAGCGATCTGCTGTTCCGAGCCGCCCAAGGTCGATCAGACCCGTGCATTGAAGAGTTTTAGGGTCCACCATGAAGTTCGGCATGCAGGGATCACCATGGCAAACAACCATATCGGTGCGCTCTTGGTCGAGCCGCACCGGTAGCTCTCGTTCGACACGAGCCAAAAGATCGAGCTGCGGCGTACTCTTGTCCTCGTCAGGTAAGAAGTCGGGATTGACGGCATTGCGGGACACCACATCAACGGCGCGTCCGATCATTCGCGACAGCCTGCGCTCAAACGGACATTGATCAACCGATAGGCTGTGAACAGCCCCAAGTTGCTGCCCCATTGACGGCCACGCTTTGAGCAAATCTGCTCCAGACAGATCCGCCGCCGGTACTCCCGGAATTGCCGTTATCACTAGGCATGCGCCCTCCTGTTCCTCCTGCCAGTTGATTACCTCGGGGCAAGCCACACCTCGACCTTTGAGCCAAATGAGGCGGTCACGCTCTCCAGCGAGCTCACCGCGACGGGAAGCAGGTGCGATTTTCGCGAAGGCATGCCCGTCACCACGTCGAAAAACAAAATCACCGGATTCTCCGCCTCTGACAGGCAACCAGTCAGAATGCGATTCACCCAAAAAAATATAAGTCCGATTCAATGGAGGTTCCTTCAGTTTGCTGATGAGGCGCGGAGGTGGCTCAACCTGCGAAAAGAAAAGAGTTGCTATGCAAGGCCAAGAACATGCTTTCCATGGTCTCTGAGCTCGCCTTTGGGGCCGACGTACCGGTAGAGAGTGACGCGCTCGATGCCAAGTTCCTTGCAGAGATCGGAAACTGAAGTATCGCGCTGGGCCATGGCGGCTTGCGCGAGACGCACCTGAGCTTTGGTGAGCGCGAATTTTCGTCCGCCCTTGCGACCGCGCGCTCTCGCGGAGGCGA
>Ga0209573_1000245_pt1 | contig 133179 bp, 109 predicted proteins | sample TNRBio252014_DNA_FD_185870 | JGI IMG/M metagenome (GOLD analysis project Ga0209573, IMG submission 185870) | Wastewater treatment Type I Accumulibacter community from EBPR Bioreactor in Madison, WI, USA - TNR Reactor_6/25/2014_ DNA (SPAdes)... | ecosystem: Engineered > Bioreactor > EBPR >...
CCTTCAACAAAGATAAAATTCTCACTTTCAGAAGAATCAGAAGTAATCCTTCGTGTATATGATGTAAATGGAGAATTAGTTACAATGCTTCAAAACGGATGGCTCCCTGCAGGAGAGTATGAAAGGGAATTTTCTCCGGCAACAATTGGGACATTAAAAGATATTGCATCAGGTCTATATTTTTATAATTTGTTGGTTAGGGACAGAAATTTGATCCCGTTATTCGTCAAAACCGAAAAAATGATGTTCATCAAATAGTAGCGAAGAAGCGTAATAACATTGGTTAAAGCAAAATGAATAGTCCTGATTGAGAGGAAGTTCATTCGGAGATCGTTCTATAAATCTAAAATAGAGTCCAACCTCACATCTCGATCCCCCACAATTCTTTGAATTCATCGTATATTTAAAATTAGATTTTTTTTAATTATCGGATCATTAATGATAGAGATAGACAAAGCTTATAGTCCCTCCCCGGTTGAAGCCAAATGGTACAAATACTGGCAGGATAATAAATTATTCAAGTCTGAAGTTGACGAAACCAAGAAACCTTACACTATAGTAATCCCTCCCCCAAATATTACGGGAATGCTCCATCTGGGACATGTCTTAAACAACACAATTCAGGATATTTTGATCCGGTATAAAAGAATGCAGGGGTATAACGCCTGCTGGGTTCCCGGTACAGATCATGCCTCCATTGCCACAGAAGCAAAGGTTGTAAATCATCTTGCTTCTCAAGGAATAACAAAAAAAGATATCGGCAGGGAAGAGTTCCTGAAACATTGTTGGGAGTGGAAAGACAAGTACGGCGGAATAATTATCAGCCAGCTTGAAAAACTTGGAATAAGCTGCGATTGGGACAGACTTCGCTTCACGATGGATGATGAATATTACAAAAAAGTGATCGAATCATTTGTTAAACTCTATAAAGATGGATTGATATATCGTGGTTACAGGATGGTTAACTGGGACCCCGTAACTCAGAGTGCAATCTCTGACGAAGAAGTTTATTATCAGACGATGAACATCAAACTTTATCACATCAGATATCCATTGGTTGATGGTAGTGGAGAGATAGTGGTTGCTACCACCAGACCTGAAACGATGTTTGGTGATACTGCTGTTGCAGTTAATCCTGATGATCCAAGATATACAAATTTTATAGGTAAAAAACTGATTCTCCCGTTGACGGGTAGAGAAATTGAAATTATTGCAGACAATTATGTCGATTTAACATTTGGAACTGGAGCAGTGAAGATCACCCCCGCCCACGATGTGAATGACTATGAAGTTGGATTACGCCACAATCTGCAATTGATAAATATTTTGCATCCCGATGCTACACTTAACGATAATGCTCCCGCAGAATTCAGGGGACTCGATCGTTATGATGCCCGTAAAAAAGCTGTTAAAATGCTTGAAGAAAAGGGATTTCTACTCAAAAGTGAAGACTATACAACTAATGTAGGCTTCTCTCAGAGAGGACATGCACAGGTTGAACCCTACATGTCGGAGCAGTGGTTCATGAAGATGGATGAACTGGCTAAGCCAGCTCTTACGGCAGTAACAAGTGGTGAAATCAACTTTTATCCTCCACATTGGGTAAAAACCTACGAACACTGGATGTCAAATATTAAAGACTGGTGCATCTCCCGCCAGTTATGGTGGGGGCACAGGATTCCGGTTTGGTATCACAAAACAACCAAAGAAATTTATTGTGATGTTAACCCTCCTGTTGATGCTGAAAACTGGGTTCAGGACAACGATGTTCTTGATACATGGTCTTCGAGCTGGCTTTGGGCGCATGATGTTTTTAAGACTGAAGCAGAGCAAAAATATTATTATCCAACAGATGCTCTTGTTACTGCTCCCGATATCATTTTCTTCTGGGTAGCAAGAATGATTATGGCAGGATATTATTTCCAGGGAGAGATTCCATTTAAACATGTTTATTTCACTTCTGTTATCAGGGATGATACAGGAAGAAAAATGAGTAAATCACTCGGTAACTCACCTGATCCTTTGGATGTTATCGACCAATATGGAGCCGATGCACTCAGGTTTACGATGATGTTTCTCGCACCACTCGGACAGGATGTCAGGTTCAGCGAAGATAAATGTGATTTGGGTCGTAACTTCGCCAATAAAATTTGGAATGCCGGAAGATTTATTCTAATGAATACTCCGGAAGGATTTCAATATGATGAAAACTATATTCCTGAGAATGAAGATTTTGTTGACAAATGGATTACTTCAAGGTTAAATTCAACTGTTAAAAATCTTAACAAAGCTCTTGATGATTTTGAACTTACCAACTCGTCAAAAATTATCTACAGTTTTGTCTGGACAGATTTCTGCGACTGGTATATCGAACTTATTAAAAACCGTTTCTACAGTGATGATCCAAAGGTTAAACTTGATACTGCACAAAAAGCAGTGGGGCTTTTCGACAAAATTTTGCGATTACTCCACCCGTTTATGCCCTATATCTCTGAAGAGTTATGGCATCTGATAAAGACAAGAGGTGATGGAGAATCAATTTCTGTAGCCGTTTTCCCCGAGTTTAATGATACTAAGGTTGATATTGCCGGGGAGAAGCAGATGGAATTCCTTCAAAATCTTATCACGGCAGTGCGTAATATTAGAGGTGAAATGAAAATTGCACCATCTAAACCTGTTAAACTGCACCTAAAAACTTCAATATACGACCCTCTCTACGGCGATCTCATTAAGAAATTAGCAAAAGTTGAGGAAATTACCTCGGGAACTGATACCGTTCGCCCCGCTAAAAGCGCCTCAGCGGTCATAAAAGACTGCGAAATCTTTGTACCTCTTGAAGGACTGATAGATATTGAAGTGGAAAGAACCCGTCTTGAGAAAGAGATTGATCGACTTAAAGGTGGTTTAACCGGTCTCACAAAAAAACTCTCAAACGAAGAGTTTGTTTCGCGTGCTCCCGCAGACATCATCGAAAAGGAAAGAGCCAAGAAGCGTGACTGGGAGGAAAACATAGCCAAACTTCAAGCTATTCTCGAAGATCTGACTTAAACAGATAAACAAATATTCTCTTAAAGCTGCCCCATTAAAGGGCAGCTTTTTTTTTTGTTAATAGGCAAAACCACCCGGATTTACAGGAATTAATAGTCGATGAAAATCATGCGGCTCAAAAACAAAATGATAAAATTGCATCCAAATTTTATTTTAAATATATTAATGTGTTACATATGATAAAATGACTTAATAAATTTTTAAGAAATAAATTAACCACTTGTAGTTAAGGTTATAGTTTAATATAAATATTTAAAAAACTATCTTGTTTTTATAAGTATTTGAATCATGAAAATCCGGCTTGGGATCAGCATGGTCAACTGCCCAAAACGAAACTTTATTGTCGTTGGTATTAAGAACTACAGATGCGAGGAAAGTAAACTCTTTCCCCGACACATCGATATGCGGGAATATCTCAAAATCAAAAACAATTTTATTTTCTGACTCAATTTCCATCCTGGAATCAACCAAAAAGTTATTTGTCTCAGCCAATGGAGCACGATAATCGGGGAAGTGAAAGATATTATAGTCACTGTTCGAGGAAAAATTAAACTCATAATAGTCAGGAGAATTCTCCTCTTTTAAGAAAAACTCAAAACATGTATCAAGCCATAAAAATGATTGTCGTTTGGCACTCCTGCCTTCTTTAAGACTTAAATTTGTTATGTTACCATTGATGATATAACTGCATTGAAGTGATTTGCCATTCGAATTGATGTAAAAAGTGATATCATAATCGAAATTTGTTTCAAAAGGTGTAAGTTTTAGTTCCATAAATTTTATAAAAGTGTTGACAAGGGTGTTAAAATTGGTAAATTTGTAATTTAAGATTGTATAAAATAACAATTCATTTGTTTTTCAAGCATTTAATCAATCGGATTGATATTGAGTGATCACGAACTACTTGTAAAAATCGCCGAAAAAGATGTCGAAGCGTTCAAAGATCTTTACAAAAGATATTCAAAATTAGTATATGCTCTTGTAACCAAGATCGTTGAAGATGAGATAATTGCAGACACCACTTTCGAAGAAATATTTCTGATAATCTGGAATAAAGCCGGAAAATATGACAGAAATTCTCAAAATGCCTATTGCTGGATAATAACCCTTGCAAGAAACAAGGCAATTGACACCAAGCGACGGAAATTAAATTCCACCACGCTGGATGAATACACAGATGATTATGAAAACTATATGGTTATTCCTCATCTAAGCCCTCACATAGATCCTCTTGATCTGGAAATGGCTGTAAATATAAGTGAAAACATCGAAAAGGCTTTGATGAATTTAACCGAAGCCCAGCAACATGTTATCTATTTGGGGATGTATTACGGCTTTACACAGTCAGAAATCAGCAAAAACCTTAATATTCCCATTCAAACTGTCAGTTCCAAGATAAGGCTGGCACTCAGTTCGTTAAGAGACAATTTATTGCATGGTGAAGCATGACAGTTGAAGAAAAAAACAGATATCAAAACCTGATTCAGGCGTTTGCGCTTGGTGCACTCGACAAAGATGACTTTATCGAGATTGTACATGTATTACAAACAAATGAAGATTTTGCGACACAGGAGTTGGGCGAATATCAAAATCTTACTGCACTTTTGGTATCGTTTATTAATCCAAAGGAAGTTCCATTACACTCCCTTGACAGAATACTCGCAAGAATTGATGAGATAGGTGCTTCTGCAACAACAAGATCGAGCGACAGGAAAACGATCAGTTTTACAAAATTAACAAGCTTTGTGGATGAAACTGATGCTCCCAAAGATGCTGATGCTCCCGAGAGCCCTGAAATTGCCGGGAGCACCGATGTACCCGAAGTTCCTGAAGATGTTGATCCTTATTCCCTGATTCGCAGCCAGCAGTCGAGGCCTGTAAATAACAGACAACCCGGTTTCCAGAGGCCTGCTCCAATGACCCAAATTTCAGCTCGCGGGGGAGACACTCCACCAAGACCCGGTCAACAGGGAGTTCCTGACGCTTTTCCTGATTCATCCATAAACGGGAAATTTGAAGAAGGAATTGATGACGATTCCGGTTTGATTCCCCACATAGGAAGACAGGGGATTCCGGCTGTTCCGGAGTATTACAACGAAGATGATGTTCAACCCGGGATGCCTGGAACAGATCTTGAGATGGAAATTAATGAACCTGCTCCGGATGAAGCTCCTGTTCATCCGATAAGTCCTTTAAGAGCCCGAAGGAAGCAGCTAATCGAACAAGAGGTTAATGAGGAACCCGATTCATTTGAGGAAAATATTGAGGAATCAACCACTGAATATGATGATGATCCGATTGGTTCAGAGAAACAAAAAAGAAAATTAAATCCTGTCAGGGGAGCAGTGATTGATGTTTCCGGAAGTGTAACTGCCACAGCCTTCTGGGGAGTAATTGGAATAATGGTTATCTGTTTTTCAATTGTGGCTTATTTCCTGTTTTCCATGTTCTCAGGAACGGAGGAGAGGCTTGAAGCCAAGCTGAATGAGTTGGGAGCCACGCAGGCAAAAACCGAGCTTTTGCGCAATACAGTGATGATGAATCAAAACCTTCTGCTTTTTATAAGTACAGTAAAAACAGCCGGAATAGTCAATTTATATGGTACAGAGGATTATTCTGAGGCATTTGGCAAATTGTTTTATGCAGTGAAAGAGAAAAAAGGATTTCTGCAATTTTCGAATGTGATGTCGTTCAACTCGGGTAAGGGATTCCAGTTGTGGATTCAAAAAGACGGGGGATATCTTAAAGCTGGTGGGATAAATCTCCCAAAGCAGAATGTCGAATTTTTCGAATTGAATGATCTTCCTGATTTATCACAGACGGGAACTTTTAATATTTTAATGACCGAGGAAAATGCGTCGGGCGCTGAAACTCCGTCGAACAATGTAATTCTGACCGGTCTTTTAATTATGAAAGCTCAGGCTAATTAAGAAGGTCGTCTTCTTCTTTTTTGGGATTTTTATTCTGCAGAAGCAGAAGGATAACCGAGATTGCGGCGAGAAAGATTATCAGCCAGTATTTTTCCGCCATCGAGACTATAGCCTCGAGTAGTGAAATCATGGTCATAGACCCCTCTATTGAGAGGAAAAAGAATGGAAATCCGACAAAAACCGATGAAACCAGCAAAAAAGCAGGCACTTTGGGATTGTCGAGAAACAACACTATCAGATTTATCCCTATCATAAACATAGCTGTTGGAAGAAGCAGCGTAGCCCACGGAACCGAGTCAAAATTTTGATTTAAATAGATCAAAATACCCACTAAAAACATGGTTGTGCCTATAATTATCGCAGGTACATCGTGTTTGCCAAATACAACAACAACCGTAGCCAATCCGATAAGTATAAACAAAAATGAAAAAATGAACGGGAAAGTTATGTCGAGCACCTCAAATGCTTTGAGACCCCACATAACAGAGCCGATCAATAATACATAAGCAAGAAACTGCTTGATATTATCCATGATTAAAGAATTCTCATTCCCATGCTTGAAGCCACAAGTTCCACTGCAAAAACGGCACTTGCGTTTCGGTTATCTAAAATTGGATTAACTTCAGTGATTTCCAAAGAAGACATACACCCGCACTCGGCAATAGTCTCCATCAAGAGATGAGCCTCGCGGTAACTTAGTCCTCCCGGGACCGGAGTGCCCACTCCCGGAACTATTGTGGGTTCAACACTGTCAACATCAAAACTTACATGAATATGATCCACATTGTTTTTGAACTGTTTAAGAACTTTTGAAGTAATCCGGTGGATTCCAATCTTATCAATGTCGGACATTGTATAGACGGTGATCCCCGTTTTTTTAATATTGTTTTTTTCATCGGTATCGATGCTCCGTGCTCCGATAATCACAGTGTTTTCAGGGAGCACCTTTGGAGATGGTGAATAAATCTCAGTGAGTCGTTTTGAACCAAGCCCGATTGAAGCTGCAAGGGACATTCCGTGAATATTCCCTGAAGGTGTTGTTTCGTCAGTGTTCATGTCGGAGTGAGCATCGATCCAAATGACGCCAAGCCTGAGCCCTCTTTTGTTGCAGTAGGAAGAAATTCCTGCAAGAGTTCCGAGTGCCATGGAATGATCTCCACCGATACAAAGTGGAAATTCATCATTTTCGAGAGTTTCTTCCACGACTCTGGCAAGCTTCAGGGAGGTTCTTTCGATCTCGTCCACATACTTGAGTTTGTCGTTTCCCACCTTCTGAGTTTCCATAATTTCGATAGAAATATCCCCCAGATCTTCAACTTCATAACCAAGTTGCTGAAGTTTTTCATTGAGGTGTGCAATTCTCATTGCAGATGGGCCCATGTCCACGCCGCGTCTTCCGGCTCCAAGGTCCATCGGAAAACCGATAATATTGACTTTTTTCTTCATTTAAAATACTTTTTGTTTGAAGTTTACAAAAATAAAAAAGATAATTGTATAGAGTAATTAAAATTTTATAAACGGTTTTGTATATTAACGAATTAATTTCGATTTACATTGTAAGGAACATTTTATGGACGAGCCTCTAATCATTGTCGGGATACTGACGGAGGAGGTAATAAACTTCACATTTTACGGTGATTATTACGCAAACAATCAGGAAGATTTTTTCAGTGGAGTATTTCAAGCATCAGTAAAGAATGGTAAACTTGTAGTTGAGGGTTCCGGCAAAAAGCTAAGTGACGATGTCAGCCTGGTTTTTACCCCGAATTCTCCCGAGAGTGAACATTTTATGATAAGAGATGTTGTGATAGGTGTAAAATTTCACTGGGAGCGAAAAGAGAAAGAGAGCTTTAAGGGAGCATTAAAGCTGCTCCGAAAAGGAAATAAAGTTACTGCGATTAACATTATCAACATTGAAGAATATCTTAAAAGTGTAATTTCATCCGAGATGAGCGCAAAGAGCAGTCCGGCTCTCTTAAAAGCACATGCTGTTATTTCAAGGAGCTGGCTTCTTTCTCAGATAGCACAATCTGAAGGGAAGAAAAAACTTACTCCCGAAGAAAAAGGAATTGTTGTATCGGAGGATGAGATAGTTCGCTGGTATGACAGAGAAGATCACGATGACTTTGATGTTTGTGCAGATGATCACTGTCAAAGATATCAGGGAATTACCAAGATATTTAGTGAATCTGCCAGGCAGGCGGTTGAAGACACACACGGGCTTGTTATGAAATATGGTGATGAAATTTGTGACGCCCGGTTCTCAAAGTCGTGTGGTGGAGTCTCCGAATCGTTTGATCATGTTTGGGAAGATAAAAAGGTACCATATTTGGACAGGGTAATCGACTATAAGTTTGAACCTGAAAATTTTGATACAAATCTAAAAGATGAAAAAAACGCAACAAAATGGATTCTCGGAGAACCTGAGTCTTACTGTAATACAAAAGATAAAACAGTGCTTTCGCAGATTTTACTCCATTACGATCAGGAAACGGTGGATTTTTTCAGATGGACTTTGGATATCCCCCAGGAAAAGGTTAAATCATTGCTAAAATCAAAAATGGAACTCGATCTTGGAAATGTAACTGATATTGAACCTTTGGAGAGAGGTGAATCAGGCAGAATTTACCGACTCAGGATAAAAGGAACCAAAAAGAGTATTATTATTGGCAAGGAACTTGAGATAAGACGGGCATTGTCGGATTCGCACCTCTACTCATCAGCCTTTATTGTCGAAAAGATGGATGTAAAAGAAGGCATCCCCGGCAGTTTTCGGCTCAAGGGAGCAGGGTGGGGGCATGGTGTTGGATTATGTCAGATAGGTGCGGCAGTAATGTCTGAAAAAGGATTTTCATTTGATGAAATACTTACTCACTATTATAGAGGAATTAAACTCGTTAAAGATTATTAACGGACACTTTTTGGGGTGAGATAAACTCACCCCAGGAACATAAACGCCAAAATTGTTATTACCGAACCGCAAAGCAACAGCAGACCCGGTTTTATTTTGAAAAATACCAAAATGGTGATGCCGATCCAAAAGAGAGGATAAAATATACTTTCAATTGAGAACATCTGAGACGGCTGCAAAATCACCCCCGGTGGCGGAGCAAGCAGCAGAAAGTTTTTCACAGGTATCACAAAAAAACCAAAACAGATAAATACCATTGCCGGCATTAACGCATAAAGTCTGAATTTTGGATTTGGATTAAAATATTCGAGCCCGCCCCTGACTGCAAGCAAAAGCCCCAAAAAGAGCATAAAGGGGTATAAAGTATCTATTATGATTCCCGTTTTCCCCGTAACAAGAGTTGTAATTTCGGTGTTGTAAGGCACTTGAGTAGTTTTGTCTCCGTATCTCAAGAATACAGAGTATTTAATTTTGGTTCCGGGCGGAAATTCACCTGTTGTTCCGGTCAACAACTCCTTTTCTTTTTTTAACTCAACCTTTTCTTTTTTCCCGTTTCCGGTGTCGAATATAAAATATCCTGTAACTGTAGGGTGATCATTTCTGATCAAAAAGGAATACGGTTCACCCGATTGTGTGGTTTTTGGGAAAAGGTAAGTAATTTTTTTTCCTTCAATTCCAATTGTTCCCGAAATGGGATAGTTTTGGTTCACAACTGAGTGAGCGAGACCAAAAACAAAGATTATAACTGCAGAAACGATCCAAAGGATAACGTTTTTATTCATTCAATAAATCCAATAATTTGATTTTTAGAGGTTTAAGATATAATTTTAAATAATAACACTGTTAAAGAATCAAAAAAGTGACATAAAAAAAAGGTGAAAAATCACTTTTTTATAATCAAAAAGGTTCTTAACTTGTTTGTTGAAAGATTATTTTCTCAATAACTAAAGAAATCACAAATAAGTATTGGCAAATAAAATAAACAACGGCAAACATGACATAGTTGGTACGGTTGTTTACTACCGTCGTTTCCGGAGCCGTTATCCCATTTTGGAGAGAGATATTTTAGTCTGGCTGCCACCCTCCTACAAAAAAGAGAGGGGGAGATATTATCCTGTGCTTTACATGCACGATGGGCAGAACATACTTGATCCAACCACTTCATACGCCGGACAAGACTGGCGAGTCGACGAAACCGTAACAAAACTTATTAAAAGTAATCAGATCGAAGAACCGATTGTAGTGGGGATATATAATACACCTGAGAGACTTCAAGAGTATTGTGTATCGGAAAAAGGGGATCATTATCTCAAATTTATTGTGGAAGAGTTAAAACATTTTATTGACAGCAACTTCAGAACTCTGGCTGACAGAGAGGCAACGGCGATCATGGGATCATCAATGGGTGGGCTCTGTTCACTCAGGATGGTTTGGAGATATCCACATGTTTTTGGAAAAGCCGGTTGTCTCTCATCCTCATTTTATTTTGGGGAGGATGCAATTTTTGATATTATTGAATCCACTCACGAAAAAAAGAATGTAAAAATCTATTTTGACAGTGGTGAAGATGGAAAAAAAGATGCTCAGAGGATGTTTTGTCTTTTGACTCAAAAAGGACTTGTCCTCGGTGAAAATTTTGATTATTACTTCGACCGGGGTGCGGGACACAATGAATGGTCTTGGGCGAATCGTCTTGAAAGACCGTTAAAATATTTTTTTGGAAAATAATAAATTTTAAACAAACCGGATTTTCCGGTCTATTTAACACACATCAATTTGAATTTAAGAATTTGGCATTAGAAGATGAAAGACAATAAAGAAACCAGACGAATCATTAAGATGAACTCATCACTCAAAAAGATTTATCGCCCCCTGAAAGATTTCAGCGATAGAGCTGTGGTCAAAACTCTTGATCAGTATAACAAACTCTACAGGGAGTCGGTTTTGAATCCCGAGGCATTTTGGGGCAAAGTGGCTGATGAACTTCACTGGTTTAAATACTGGAATTATATAAGGCAGGGGTCATCCTACGAATCCAAATGGTTTGTAGGTGCCAAAACAAACATCAGTTACAACAGTCTCGACCGTCATCTTACGGGCCATCGCCGCAACAAAGCCGCTCTCATTTGGGAAGGAGAACCGGGTGATACAAGAACGATGACATATCTTCAACTTCACAGGGAAGTTTCCAAATTTGCAAATGTTCTCCGTTCAAGGGGAGTTCAAAAAGGGGATAGAGTAATTATCTATATGGGGATGGTTCCGGAAACTGCGGTTGCCCTTCTCGCATGTGCAAGAATCGGGGCAATACACTCTGCTGTTTTTGCAGGGTTTTCTTCTGAAGCTTTAAAGGACAGAATTCTTGGCTTAAAGGCAAAAATTGTAATTGCAAGTGATCTTGCCGTAAGACGGGGGAACAATATATATCTTAAACCGGCAGTTGACTCTGCTCTCGAGAGTTGTCCTGATGTTAATACTGTGATACTTTTTAAAAGAATGCATGAATCTTCGGTTAAAATGGTTCCGGGACGCGATATCTGGTGGCACGAAGCAATGGACAATGTTTCCGATGAATGTGAGGCAATGCAACTCGACTCAGAGCATCCACTTTTTGTACTATATACCAGTGGAACAACAGGGAAAGCCAAAGGAATAATGCATACCACTGCCGGTTACATGACGGCAGCTTATTATTCTTTTAAGCTGATCTTTGATATTCAGGAAACCGATGTTTACTGGTGCACAACAGATATCGGATTTTCAACAGGTCATACATATGGATTATATGCACCGCTACTTAACGGTGCAACCCTTTTTATGTATGAAGGAGCCCCGACCACACCTGAACCCGACAGATTCTGGAAACTTATCGATAGTCACAAAATTTCCATCTTTTTCACAGCTCCCACATTTGTAAAAACTCTGATGAGGCAGGGGGACGGCTGGGTAAATAAACACAGACTCAATTCATTGAGAGTATTGGCTTTGGGTGGTGAACCCGTTAATCCAAAAGTCTGGTACTGGTTTTATAAAACTGTCGGAAAAGAGAAATGCCCAATCATTGATGGTTGGTGGCAAACAGAGACGGGTTCTTTTATGATAGCCCCCATTCCGGGTGTTACTCCATTAAAACCGGGTTCAGCCACTTTACCACTGCCCGGAGTATTAGCCGATGTCGTGGATAAAACAGGCAAGCCTGTTAAACCCGGCGAAAATGGATTTCTTGTTCTAAAAGACAGTTGGCCTTCAGTTGCAAGAACAATTTTTGGCAACAAAAAACGCTATAAAGATGATTATTGGAACGGTTTTGGCGGCGACTTTTTCACAGGTGATGGCGCCAGAAAAGATAAAGACGGTTATTTCTGGATACTTGGAAGAGTTGACGATGTCGTCACGGTTTCGGGTCATCGTTTGAGCACTCTCGAAATTGAAAATGCTCTTCATACACACAAAGATGTGGCAGAAGTTGCAGTGGTTGGAAGACCCGATGATCTTAAAGGAAATTCCATCGTGGCTTTTGTCACTCTAAAAGAGAATGTTCAGGCATCACTCCTCCTGAAAGAAGAGATGAGAAATCATGTAATGGTGGAGATTGGGCATATTGCGAGACCGGATGAGATTAGATTTACAGAAGCTTTGCCAAAAACCAGAAATGGAAAGATTGTAAGGCGACTGTTAAGAGAGATCGCAGCCGGTGGTGTTGTTCTCGGTGACCTTTCCTCAATCGAAGATATTTCGGCTATCGAATATTTGAGGGAAATAGACGAAGAAATTTAGTTACAAAACGATTATTCGCTGCCGGTAAGAAATTTTTTAATCGACCTCTGAAAATCAGATTTGATCAAAGGTTTTGAGATGAAACCATCAAAACCCTCTTGGAAAAATTTGTTTTTATCAGAGGTTGCCGTGTAAGCTGTAAAAGCAAGGATTGGAACTCCTTCAAATTCCTTCATTTGTTTCATCCTTTTCAGTACAGAGATTCCTGAAGGTGAACTTCCAAGATTTATATCGAGGAGCACCAAATCAATCTTCCTCCTTAAACCAATCCTTATAGCTTCTTCACCGTTAAAAGCAAAATCGACATTTGCTATATTTTTTGAGAAAATTTTAACTAATGTGTGAGTCGGAACATCGTCATCAACGAGTAATATTCGCTTAAGTTGAGTGTCCGTTTGCACTATGAGTGGGTGTTCACCGATGTCATCTGATGAAACGGCAGTTCTTCGAGCGACAACCGGGAAACTGATTGTGAATGTTGAACCCAATCCAACCATGCTGTTTAGCGAGAGGGAGCCTCCCAGTTTTTCCGTGAATTTTTTGATGATGGTGAGTCCAAGTCCAACCCCTTCAAAAGCCCTGTCGAGCCCTTCGGAAACCTGTCTGAATTCATCAAATATCACTTCCATAAAATCTTGTGATATTCCAATTCCACTATCCCTTACTATCAGGTTTATCACCGAAGACAAACCTTTTTTTTCAGTTTTGACAATAACATCAATTCCACCCTCATGAGTGAATTTGATTGCATTGCTGAGGAGGTTATCCATAATTGTTAAAAGCATTCTCTTGTCAGATTTTAACAGCGGGATTTCATCCGGAGTATCGATATTCAGGAAAAGCCCTTTTTTAACAATCTCCTGGTCGAAATAACTTGTAGATTCAAGCACAACATCAATAAGATCCACATCCTCAAGATTTAGAGTCAGTTTGTCAGCCTCAATTCTTGAGAGATCGAGAATCAGACTCAGGGAGTTACTTAGTCTTTGACCCGCCTTGTAAATGCTATCAGTCAATTTTTTAAAGTAGGGATCCTCAACTTCCTCTGAGAGGATTTCGGCAAAACCGAGGATACCTATTAGAGGTGTTCGCAACTCATGCGACATATTAGCCAAAAAGATCGACTTAAGTCTGTTCATTTCTTCAGCTTTGGTTTTTGCCTCATAAAGTTGCCGGTTGGTTTTTTCCCTTTGAATCGCACCACCAATGGCAATAGCTGCTGATTGTAACATCGATTCCTCGGCGGTACTGTATTTTTTTTCAGAAGTGCAGTTGTCAAATCCGATAAATCCCCACCATTCATTCTGCAGATAGATTGGCACAGCAAGAATTGCACGAATCTCCTGAGGTTCAAGCACAGCTCTTTCGTCGGCAGGAAGGTCTTTTACCAATTCATTTATGAACCCTTTTTTTAACATAATATCACGCCAGCGTGGATTGCTGTCACTATAGTTTAATCTCTGTAGAACTGTGTTATTAATCTGTTTTGTTATCCCTCCCCTTACCCATTCAAAGGTTTGGGTCATAAACCATTCGTCGGTTTGTTCATTGTAATCATTTTCAAAAAGATAGATGCGATCTGCATAAGAAATGGAGCCCATCAAAGAGAAGGAATTATTGATAGCAGTATCAAAATCCTGTTCGGTAAGCAGGATTTCGGCAACTTTTGCGGCACAGTAGAGATAACCTTTGTGTTCTTCAAGTTCTTCCTGGAAGCGTAACTCATCGCTGATATTTTGGACTATCCCCAACCAAAGCGTAGGTTTTCCTCCCTTGTCTCTTACGATAGTTGCGTTAACTTTTACCCAAACATCACTCCCGTTTTTGTGGATATATCTTTTTCTGAGTGTTACACTGTTCCCGGTATCATTCTCCATCGCCATCTGCATTCTGGAGAATTCAGTAGCTTTTTCATCAGGGTGGGTTATATCGAAAAAATTTATTCCAATTAATTCTGCAGGCTCATACCCTAACATTTTGGCAAATGCATGGTTTACATCCAGGAGCAATCCTATCGGATCAGTCATCACAATGCCGGTATCAGCCGAGTTATAAACAGTTCTGAATCGATTTTCACTGTCCGAAAGTTTTTCTTTTACAACCGTTAACTCCGATACATCCAATCCAATTGCCCATGAAGCCCATCCTTCAATTTGATGTTTCCCGGAGATGTTCGACCAACTTATAGCCTTCTCAGTACCATCCTTACATCTTACTTTCCACACCTGATTGTAATAAACATCTTGTTTTTCTTTCCAGAATTCTCTGAGAGTTGCTATATATTCGGGGTCGGGGTAGAGGATTTTATCAGGGTGGGGATGGTTGATCATTTCTTCTGCGGAATAGCCGGTAACCCGTTCACATTCATGATTCCACTCGATAAAAAGATTGTTTTCATTAATCGCGGTTACCATAACAGGCATAGTGCTGATCAATGATTTCATGGATTGATCATCCTTCGACTTTGGGAGATTTTTATCAGGGATTTGTGTCATAAATGGGTGTGTTGTAAATTCACTTTAGGAAATCGACAAATACAAATAAATGATCAGATAAAAACATTTAAATAAATGATTACTATCTTTGCACTAAAATAATCATAAAATCCAATAAAAAAAAGAAGACTGTGATGAGTGACATTCTTATTTTCAATGATGAAAATTTTCTGAGTCAGCTTTCATCGGTTGAGTATGCCGGTGGAAGATATAAACTACAATTTTATTCAGAAAATGGCAGGCCCTCCTCTGTCGCCACAGAAGTTGTTGACACCTTCTACTTTTATCCGAGTGGTGGAACCATTCGCGATAAAGAATACAACATTATTGAGTATTTCCCCAAATATGACACCTACAGGGGATTTAAACCTCCACACATGATGGAGAATAAATGAGTGGAGTTCTAAGCATTGTCGCCACTCCAATAGGTAACTATGAAGATATAACTTTAAGGGCTGTTAAGGTGCTTGATGCAGTCGATTTTATTGTCTGTGAAGATCTAAAAGAAGCCAGAAGATTACTCTCCAAACTTGATATTAAAAAAGAACTTGTTACTCTAAACGAACATGATGAAGCCGCCAACACTCCTGAGATAATTGATCGACTCCTTGCGGGTGAAAATGTTGCTCTCATCTCCGACTGTGGAACACCAATGTTTGCGGATCCGGGACATATTCTTCTTGATGCTGCACTTTCAAATCAAATTCGGATTGTTCCAGTGCCTGGTGTTTCTTCCCTTACCGCTGCCTTAAGTGTCTCCGCACTCAGAGCCGAAAAATTTTATTATTATGGATGGCTTCCCGTAAAAAAGGATATCAGGAAAAAAGAATTATACCGACTTTCAAGAATGAATGAACTGATAATCTTTCTTGAGACCCCCTACCGGTTAAAAAATATCATGAAAGATATTGTTGACAATTTTGGAAGGGGTACGGAAGCTGTACTCGCTTATGATCTTACACTACCCACCGAACAGATATTGCGAGGTTCGGCTGGATCGATTTATGATAAAGTGGTTGCCCAATCCTTAAAAGGGGAGTTTGTTTTGTTGGTTGATAACAGGAAAATGAAAAAATAAATTTAGTTTTTTGATGGGACGCAGATACACGCAGATTAGACGGATTTTCGCGGATATGTTTTTTGATAAACCTGCCTGGGCATGTGGCATATTCGTGGAAATATTGTTCACCCCAACTTTCAAAAATATCCACGGCGGGGATTTGATATTCGTAGCGTCCCGATTGCCATCTGCAAAACGAAAAGGGGATAGTTACGCAAATGTCACGGATTAGGAAATAACAAGAAATATTTTCATATTCCCTGTAGAGAATTCGATAATTATATTACAAAAGGAATTATTAATAAAACTATTGATATAATTTTTGAATTAACTTATTAAACTGCAATTTGTATTTTTAGACACTACCAAATCAAATGGAATTAAGATGTTTACACGATTAATTCTTCTCATCTTCGGTTTATCAATCTCGCTAAATGCCCAATGGATAGAACAGTTTACGGATCACGTTGGTTTCGATTTAAACAACATTACCTTTGCAACCGACCAGACAGGCTGGGCAATCGGGGAATTTGGGCTTACAATAAAAACCACCGATTCAGGGTTGATGTGGGCGTTACAGAAAACCGGCACCAATTCCCATCTTTATGGTATTTGCTTTCTCGATTCTTTAACAGGATGGGTGACGGGTGATTCTGGAACCATCATTAAAACTACAAACGGTGGTACCAACTGGTTACGAATGCAGAAATCTACGGATTATGCAATTATGGCAGTTCAATTTATCAATACTAGTCATGGTTGGGCTGTCGGAGATAACGGTACAATTCTAAGGACTTCAGATGGTGGAAACAGTTGGGCAGTTTCAACCACCGCTGCAACCGACAGCCTTTCTTCACTCTCTTTTGTTGATCAGACCACTGGATGGATCTCAGGCAGTTACGGAAAAATACTTAAAACAACAGACGGTGGTGCCACCTGGTTTGGACAAAACACCGGAATTTCATCTCATATCAACTCAATATATTTTGTAAGCCCACAATCAGGATGGGCAGGTTCTTCTCTTGGAACGATAATTCACACTTCAGACGGAGGCGAAACCTGGTTGCCTCAGACAAGCGGGCTCAATCTGGATGTAAAAGTGATCCAATTTCATGACTCCCTCTCAGGATGGGCAATGGCAGAAAGAGGTAGAGTGATTAGTACCAGGGATGCAGGAACCACATGGAACCTTAATATCAATGTAAATGCCTTTCTTATGAGAGGAATGCACTTCAGAGAATCCGGGACAGGTTTCACTGTTGGTGAGGCGGGTGTTATGCTATTTACCACCAATGGAGCTGGTTTCTGGGATATCCGGGAATGGTACCATTTCTCTCAGCCTAAAGCCGTTTTTAGCATTGATTCTCTTCATGCCTGGGTGGCAGGTTTTAAGGGCACCATACTGAGGACAACCAACGGTGGAGAGAATTGGTTAATTGAAGCGTTTGGGATGGGAACATATATATGGGATATACATTTCATAGACCTTTTACACGGTTGGGCAGTGGGAGGTGAAGGTTATAGATGGGATATTTTTAGAACCACTGACGGTGGTGTCAATTGGGATATCGTCACTAATCCAACTTCAGGACCGGTATTTGGAGTCTGGTTTATTGATTCATTAAAGGGGTGGGCAGTCGGCAATTATGGCAAAATACTTAGTACAAAAGATGGCGGTGTAAGTTGGGATTCATTGACAATTGCTGGAAAGCCCTTAGTGATGTGTATTCAGTTTACGGATTCCCTTACAGGGTTCATTGGAGGCGATGGTGGTTTACTGGTGAAAACAACAAACGGGGGAGCGACATGGACAAAATCATATTCAGATTTCACCCAAACAATCAGATCGCTTTATTTTTTAAATTCCCAAACGGGTTGGGTGATTGGTGGATACGGAATAATTCGAAAAACCGAAAACGGGGGAGCGACATGGGTTACTCAAAATAGCAGAACCACAGCAGTTCTCGAAAAATTGTATTTTATCGACCCTTTTACAGGCTGGGCAGTGGGTTGGGGCGGGACTGTACTCAAAACAACCGACGGGGGAAATATTTGGGGGCATCAAAGTATCAGTGGAACCGGCATCCTCACGGGTGTGCATTCACCGGATGGACATGCAGCGTGGATTTGCGGAAACGGACCTAAAATATTTAAGTCATCAAACGGGGGTGGTATCATGTCCATTGATCAATCACCTGTCGATGTACCAGGACCGTATCAACTCTCCCAAAACTACCCTAACCCTTTTAACCCGTCAACGGTGGTAAATTATTCCCTACCCAATGGTGGTTTGGTAACAATGAAGTTATTTGATATCCAGGGGAGTGAAGTTGCAACAATTTTAAATGAGTTCAAAGAATCAGGGAACCATTCCCTCTCCATAGAAGCAACAAAATATGGGCTTTCTTCGGGAGTCTATTTTTATCGGCTCACAAGTGGAAACACAACAATTACAAAAAAAATGGTATTGTTGAGATAGGGTGATTTGTGAGAAGTGGTAATCGTCCCGATTGCCATTTTCATGGAGATTAAATGCAAATTGTCTGAATCAGTGCCGAAGGCATCCCTTCGGGAGATTTACAGGATTAAAGGATTCCCTGGATTCATTGTCCAAAATTATCCCACGCAGGTTGAAATTGCCGGGTTGAGGACATTTTTTCTACGAACATATCACCTGCCCATGCAGGTTAGTTTGGATAGGGGAGAACATTCATGCTACGAACATACCACCCGCCCAGGCAGGTTTTCTCAAACTCTCAAGAACCGAAGTTCTGAAGCTCTGAGGTTCTGAAGTTCTGAGGTTCTGAGGTTCTGAAGTTCTGAGGTTCTTAATTGTATAAGAAATGAATATATAGTAAATTAAAAGTTTAATTTTTTATTGTTTATAACTTGGCAGTATTGTGTCTAAAAGGAACAAATGTTAATAAAACAACGCACTATTGGTAAAGAAGTTTCGATGTCCGGAATTGGAATCCATACAGGACACGAATGTAAAATGACATTTAAGCCGGCACCCGAAAATTACGGTTTGCGTTTTATTCGTACTGATTTGGGAGGGAATCCCGAAATTCCGGCAGTTGTTGATCATGTAATCGATATTTCCAGAGGAACAACGCTGGGAATTGGAGAAGCAAAAGTTTACACAGTTGAACATGTTTTGGCTGCGGCTTATGGTCTTCAGATTGATAATTTGATGATTGAACTCGACGGAATAGAACCCCCGATAGGGGATGGAAGTTCGTTGCCTTATGTTGAACGACTCCTTTCAGCAGGATTTGTGGAACAGGATGCACCCAAGGATTACCTGATCATCGATCAAACTGTCACTTATCACGAAGAAGAGAGAGGTGTCGATATTGTTGCTCTTCCTCTCGATAATTACAGAATTACGGTGATGGTGGATTATCAAAATCCGGCACTTGGAAGTCAGCATTCAGGACTTTTTGACCTTGAAAAGGAATTTGTCTCAGAGTTTGCTCCGGCGAGAACTTTTTGTTTTCTCAGTGAAGTGGAGATGCTCGCAAATCAGGGTTTGATTAAGGGTGGTGACCTTGAAAATGCCGTGGTTATTGTTGACAAAGAGCTTGAAGTTGATGAACTTGACAAACTTGGTGAAAAACTTGGGATTGATGAAAAATTTGTTCTCGGCGATACAGGAATTTTGAACAACAAATCATTTAGATTTAAAAATGAACCTGTAAGGCACAAACTGCTCGATCTAATTGGGGATTTGGCGCTTATCGGAGTTCCGATTAAAGCTCAGATTCTTGCTGCGAGACCGGGACACAAAGCCAATGTTGAGTTTGCCAGGATGGTGCGTAAAATGTACCAACAGAAAAAACTTGTTAAAAAATATCAACATGCGAATAAAGAAGGTGTTGTATTTGATATCAATGCGATCAGAAAAATACTGCCTCACCGATACCCTTTCCTCTTGGTTGACAGAATTATTCACATGGAGCTTGACAAAAAAATTGTTGGACAAAAATGTGTTTCAATTAATGAACCGTTTTTTGATGGACATTTTCCGGGAAATCCAATTATGCCCGGAGTTTTGTTGATTGAGTCGATGGCGCAAACCGGTGGACTTCTCATGTTGAATTCACTTCAGTCGCCCGAGGATAAAAATGCATTGTTTATGCAGATCAATAATGCGAAATTCAGAAAACCCGTCACGCCGGGGGATGTTCTTCGCATAGAAGTGGAGATGAAAGAGATGCGGAAAAAATTTGTAATGATGCGTGGTGAAATTTTTGTTGATGGCGCACTTGTTGCCGAAGCTGATTTCACAGCAGCAATAGTTGACAGGGTGAAAAATGACTGACATTCACCCGACTGCGATTATAGATCCCAAGGCAAAGCTTGGAGAAAATATTAAAATTGCTCCTTATGTGGTAATTGAAGGTGATGTTGAAATAGGAGATAATACAAACATTGGACCTCACACCTGTATATACGACGGGGCAAGGATTGGTTCAAATGTCACAATTTTTCAATCGGCATCCATTTCAAATGTCCCGCAGGACTTGAAATATGCCGGAGAGGAATCGCATTGTGTGGTGGGTGATAACACAACCATACATGAATTTGTAACTCTGCACAGAGGAACAGTTGAGACCCGACTTACATCAATCGGCAAAAATTGTTTGTTGATGGCTTATGCACATGTAGCACATGATTGCAGAGTGGGTGACAATGTAATTCTTGCAAACTGTGTACAGCTCGGTGGACATGTAACAGTGGATGATTACACAATTATCGGAGGTTGTTCACCAGTGCATCAATTTTGTAAAGTTGGCAAACATGTAATGATAGCCGGTCACTACAGAGCTGTTCAGGATGTTCCGCCTTATATTCTTGCCGGCCATGAACCGCTTCGATATGAAGGATTAAATCTTGTAGGACTAAGACGCAGAGGTTTCACAAATGATGAAATAATGCGAATTAAGGGCATTTATGCACTTATTTATCAGTCGAATCTGAATCTTACACAAGCCAAAGAGCAGATTAATCAGAAGTTTGCCGGTGATAAATATGCAATTGAGATTCTGGATTTTATCGCAAACAGCACTCGCGGATTGATCAGGTAACAAAATCAGTTTGATGAAGAGTTATTTTATTGAAACCGGTGCCAACACCGGTGAATATAACATGAAATTTGATCTCCGGTTGGCGGATGAGAGTGAAGCTGAGTCGATTAATTTAAGGCTTTACACCTGGGATCCTTATTGTATCTCACTCGGGGCAAATCAGTCGTTTGAAAGTCTGGATATTAAAAAACTGACTGCTGATGGATTTGAGTGTGTAAAAAGACCAACGGGTGGAAGGGCAGTTTTTCATTCGGAGGAACTGACCTATTCAGTTGTGATCAATTCAGGGGCTTTCACCCCAAAGGGTGCATACAAGCAGATAAATGAAGCATTGTTGCTGGGGCTTTCTTTTTATGATTCCCGTCTTACCGATGCAGGACTTGAAAATGAAGAAGTGAATTTTAAGCAACATTATAGTTCGGGTTTAAGTGCTGCGTGTTTTTCAGTTCCCTCCCGTTCAGAAGTTAAGTTTGACGGCAGGAAACTAATCGGCAGTGCTCAGCGTAAAACGGGGAATGTGATTCTGCAGCACGGGTCGATAAATACAGGTGATTTTCATAAAAGGATTGTGGATTATTTGATCCTTTCAGGTGAAGAAAAAAGCGACCTTCAGACACTTCTCGATAATAAAACCTCAGATATCAGAAGCATTACTGGTCAGGAAGTTGACATGCAAAAATTAAGTGATGCAATTGTAAAGGGATTCAGGCAGGAGTTTAAACTTGGATTTGAGAATTTGATAAAATTAGAAGAAAGTTTGGAAAACAGATGAGCACATTTGGTAAATTTCAACGCGTTTCAACAAAAACGCTGAATTTAATGAAGAGAGAAGGGAAAAAGATTGCCGCTCTAACAGCATATGATTACATCACTGCAAAGTTGCTTGATGATGCGGGTATCGATCTGATTCTGGTGGGTGACTCGCTTGGGAATGTTTTCCAGGGAAATGAGACCACGCTCCCCGTAACCATGGATGAAATGATTTACCATACAAAAGCAGTTGCCAAAGGCGTTTCAAGATCGATGTTGGTTGTCGATCTTCCGTTTATGGCTTATCAGTTGAGTATCGATGAAGCATTCAGAAATGCAGGAAGAATATTAAAAGAGACACCTGCCGGTGGAGTAAAAATTGAAGGCGGCAAACGGGTTGCCGAAACGATAAGGAAAATAACCGAAAACGGAATTCCGGTTATGGGGCATCTGGGACTTACCCCCCAAAGTATTCATCAGTTTGGAAGTTACAAACAGAGGGGAACCGATGAGGATGAAGCAAATGAGATCTTAAAGGATGCAAAAATCCTTGAAGAGGCAGGAGCTTTTTCGATTGTTTTGGAAAAAATCCCGAGAGAACTTGCTAAAAAAGTAACTCAAAGTGTTTCTGTTCCAACAATCGGTATCGGAGCCGGTCCCTATTGCGACGGGCAGATACTGGTTACCCCCGACATGCTTGGACTCAACAAAGAATTTCACCCAAAGTTCCTTCGCTATTATGCAAACCTCGCAGATATACTTGACGGAGCTTTTAAAAATTATATTGACGATGTTCGTGAAAGTCATTTTCCGACTGATGCAGAGAGTTATTAGTATGGTGTCTATTATCAGAAGTTTTATTTTTTCAGTTATCCTCTTATCTTCAGTTTTTGCAGGACCGCCCGACTTTTTCCAAATTGCCGGGGGAGCAAAAGTTACCGCATTTGTTAAAGATGGCACCGATTTTTGGCTCGCCACTTACGGAAACGGGATATTCAGATATGATACAAAATCGAACGAACTGATTTCCATGAATGAGGAAGAAGGGGGACCCAAGGACAGATTAATCGATTGTATTGAAGCGAATGACGACTTCGTTTGGGCGGGAACCAGTGATGGCTTGCTCATATACGACAAGGAAAAGGAAAGCTGGAAAAAAAGAAAATTTGCTGAGGGTGGCGAGTATGGCAACTGGATTAGAGGTCTAAAATATGATGAATCAACCGGTCTGCTCTGGATTGGAAGGTTTATAAACATGACCATACTGAATGTAAAAAGACAAAAATATGAAGACTTTAACTTAGCCCGCGGTAATGAGTCTTCAACCAATAATGTAAAAAGATTTTTTATCGAGGAAGACAGATATGTCTGGATTATCACCGAAGGTGGAATATATAAATTTGATAAAACTTTTGGTGATTTTGAACCTTCAAGATGTGAGTTCATCTCCAATAAAGATGGAGCATTCAGATCGGAGGGGATGAAAGTCTCGGTGAATTCGATCCTCTTTGATAACGAATTTATCTGGTTTGGGAATCAGGATTTTCGCTCACTCGAGATGCCTGATTATAATGTTGGTGGTGTTTACCGTTTTAACAGAATGGGAAAGTGGGATAAAGTTGACAGCCGTTCAGGGCTCCGGGGCGATGGTGTTTACTCTATGATGAGGATAGGGAACACAGTTTGGGCAGCCACTTATGAATTTGACAAAGAGATAAAAAAAGAATATGGCAGAGGGGTCACAATAATTGACAGAAACACTGTAAAAGTAATTTCTTCCAATCCTAAAGACTTGAACATCCCCGCAAATCAGTTTTATGCAATGGAATTTGACCAAAAATATATCTGGTTGGCATCGGAAAACGGTTTGTGGCGGATCGATGTTTCAACTCCTCTCGCATCTTGGGGAGGAAAGAAAAAAGTTGATCCCAAAAAAGAACCTAAAGGGAAGAAACCGAAAAAATAATCCTGAAAAAAGACTTAAAAAATGATAAATATAAAACAAGACAGATTAAACGAGTTAAAACAAGCCTTTAACGGGAAAAGAATTGCCATTGTTGGTGATATGATGCTCGATGGTTATATTATGGGCGGTGCAAAGCGTATTTCGCCTGAGGCACCAGTGCCGGTTGTGGATGTTGAAAATGAATTTTACCGTTTTGGTGGTGCAGCGAACTGCGCCAATAACATCCTGCATCTTAAAGCCGAGCCGTTCCCCTTGGGGATAATTGGCAATGACAGAGCCGGTGAGATATTTACTTCACTTCTCTCGGGATTAAATATCCATCCCGGTGGACTTGTAGTGGATGGTTCAAGACCTACCACACTTAAAACGAGAGTGATTGCCGGATCACAACATGTTGTCAGAATCGACAGTGAAAAAAAAGAGTACATCGGTAAAGACACCGAGGAAAATCTTTTTAAGATACTTGAGAGTGAAATCTCATCAATTGATGCTGTGATTCTTCAGGATTATAACAAAGGTGTATTAACCCCGACGCTAATTACTGAAATTATAGGACTGTGTCGTAAAAATAAAAAGCTTGTTACTGTTGATCCAAAATTCAACAATTTTTTCTCTTATAAAGGTGTCACAGTTTTTAAGCCAAACAGAAAAGAAGCGAGTGATATTCTTGGATTCCGGATTAAAACAGTTGAAGATGTTATAAAAGCGGGCGAGATACTTCTTGATCGGTTGGAAGCAGAGAATATTTTATTAACACTTGGTGAAGACGGAATTGCCGTTTTTAACTGCGAAAATGAGCCAAAAATGATGCCTACCAAGGCAAGGAAAGTTGCTGATGTTTCGGGTGCGGGAGATACTGTAATCTCAACACTTACACTTGCTTTAAGCGCCGGTGCCAACATTTATGAAGCTTCTTATATAGCAAATTATGCTGCGGGCATTGTGTGTGCCGAGGTTGGAATTGTACCCGTTGAAATTGAAAATCTGTTTGAAACAGTTCTTGGAGGTAATAAATGAAATATCTTTATGACTGGACAGGCCTGGCAGAAATTATTTCCCGACTAAAAAGTGAGGAAAAAAAAATCGTTTTCACCAACGGTTGTTTTGATTTAATTCATGCCGGACACATTGATTACCTGACAAAAGCGAAAGCACTTGGTGATGTGTTGATAATCGGGATCAATTCTGACGAATCGATAAGAAGGTTGAAGGGGGATAAAAGACCTCTTTTGCCACATGAAGAGAGAGCATTTGCAATTTCCAGTCTTAAACCTGTGGATTATGTAACTATATTTACAGAGGACACCCCCTACGAATTGATAAAAATGATTGTGCCCGATGTTTTGGTAAAGGGTGGCGACTGGTCAATTGAAAACATTGTCGGAAGAGACATTGTTGAACAAAACGGTGGACTTACCACAAATATCCCGTTTGTTGTTTCACGCTCCACTTCAAGCATAATTGAGTTAATCCTCGAAAAATACTGTTAATAACATGATGAAAAAGATACCGGCGAAGGTACTTAAATATTTTAGAGGTTTTCTCTACTTCCTCTTGATATTTGTAGTTGGCGTGCTGGTATTCTCGCAGACCTCCCTTTTTCGCTCCATTTTAAAAGATCAACTCACTTCGATTCTTAAAGAATCTTTGCAAGGCAGAGTTGAAATTGGTGGAATAGAGGGGACACTTGTCACATCACTGATGGTAAACGACATTAGGGTTTCCGACACACTTCATAATGAAATTGCTTTTATTAAAAGGTTGGAGGTTTATCCAAGATTGTTAGAAATTCTCAGCGGAAGAATCCATGTCCATAAGATAAGAGTTGAGGGATTATGGGCTGATCTTGTTGTGGATTCTGCGGGGGTCCTAAATGTCATGAAGATTCTTCCCAAGAGCAAGGAAGAGGTTAAAGATACTGTATCAAAACCATTCCCCTATGTGTTAATGGCGGAAACCATTGAAATTGTAAACAGCAGTGTTTATTACCGAAAATGGGATAAAATTTATTCAAAAGAGGCATTTGTCTCCATGAATATGGATGATCTCAGGATTCCAAAATTGGACATCAAATTAAATGATATAAAGGTTGATTTGGCGAAGGGATATTATGCGGTTGATATCGAACAGTTTATGATTGAGCCAAATTTCAAGAATACACCAAAATTATCGATTACCGGAGAACTGAAACTTGATGGAAGGATAATTGATGTAAATGATTTAAGTATCGTAACAAATAAAAGTGATATCTCTTTTGATTATTTTACGGATGAGTTAAATCCTTTCAACAATTTCACAACGGATTCCCTAAAAGCAGCAAAGTTTGCATTAACTATCGAGTGTAAACCGTTCCACTTTGATGATCTTACAACAGTTTTAAATGGGTTTGATTTGATTAAGGGACCTATGCAACTTGGACTTCAAGCTTCCGGTGATATGAAAAACACAAAGATAACAAGTCTGTCACTTGAGGCACTAACCACGAAGCTTTATTTAACCGGTAACATTCTTAATTTGCTCGAATTCGACAAAATGAAAATTCTGGCAGATATTAAAAAATCTGTTTTGAATCCGCAGGATATTCACACCATCATGCCCGGTCTGAATCTCTCAAAATTTCTCGATTTTCCTACAGTTACTATCGACAGTCTCGGATTTTATGGCGCACCACTTACCTTTAAGGGAGGGGTGGGTCTCCGGTCGGACAATGGAAATATTAGCGGGAACTATTCGTTCGATTTCTCAAAGCCTCAATCTCTTTATGAAATAGACCTTAACACCGAAAATCTCAATATCAGCAAATATATCAATTTCCCGGTGAACCTGACATCAAAAATCAGGGCAAAAGGTTCAGGTTTTAATCCTGAAAACGCAGTTTTTGAATTGGATTTTGACGGTACAAAGTCACTCGCCGGGAAGTATCTTTTCGACAAACTTTCTCTAAAAACCAAAGGGTCTTCGGGGAAGATTGGACTTGAACTTAAGACCGTGCTTGGTGTTCAAAACGGCGAATTAAGCGGTGAGATAGATTTTTCAAATATGAAGCGACCTCTTTATTCCATTACATCGGCATTTAACAATGTTGATCTTGAATATTTTATTGGTGATTCTTCCCTTTCATCAGCCCTCAACTTTACTTTTGATGCGGAAGGAGAGGGATTTGAACCCAACGACATGATTCTATCGGCAAATCTGAACCTTCTCGATACACGAATAAAAGGTGACTCACTCGGAGAAATTGATGCGTCAATAAAACTTTTTGCCACACCTGATATGCAAAAAGATATTTTTATTACTTCGAACCTGTTTACCATCTCTGCTGCAGGAACTTTTGATTATGGTACTCTGGGTAACAGTCTTTCACGAGAGTCCAACAAACTTGTAGCAGATGTAACTCAAATATTGCTGAATTATTATCCCGATTTTTTTGAGGACAGTAATGCAACCGTTGCTGCTAAATCGGTTGTTGATTCTCTCTCAAGTTTCAGTATTACAACAAATGACTCGCTGGCATATTCATTTCAAGTAAAAGATCTTGGTCCTTTACGGAATTTTCTCAAATTAAAAACCTTTGATATCGAAGGTTCTGTTTCCGGGCATATAGTGCTTGATACTCAACGGGTTTCTTATTACCTGAAAAATGATTTGGACAGGTTCAGGTTCAGAGCTTCAGACACTTCCAGCATATTTATTTTATGGGGGTCGCAGTCGGAGATAAAACTTGAACATCCATCTGACAACATCAGTATCGGCAGTTTAAAAGGTTCTGTAAAAAGTTTGACAAAAAAAATATTTTTGCTCAATAATGGCAAAACGGACACTCTGACAAACACTGAACTGGTTATGTCGCTCGAAAAGGCAATGCTCGATCTCGAGAGGGTGGATATCAACTACAACGACATGTTAAAAGCGAGGGTGGCGTTGGTGGTTGATTTTATGAGAGACTCTCTTGAACTCGACATGTATGAAACGAGGATCAATTACAAAGGATACGAAGTCGAAAATATCGAAAATACGGTTTTAGCTTTTAGTAACGATGCATTTTTTGTGAAGAATTTTTCTTTGGGGCAAGGGGATGAAAAAATGTTCACTTTGGACGCAAGAATAACCGGCACGACCCTCGACACAAAAATGAGATTAGAAAATCTTACACTTCAGGAAATGATGAGAGATGTGTTGCAGCAGCAATTTAACCAGCCAGTAGATGCAAATTTGAATTTTGAGGTGGTTGCTTCAGGTACCTATAATGATCCATATATCACCACCAATTTTACGGTAAATGATTTTAAATATAAAAATGAACAATTGGGTAAACTTATTCTCACAGCCGTTTATGAAGATGAAGTTATCACTCCGGTAGGTAAGTTTTACAGCGGAGCCACTACAGGAAACGATTCACTTCTATCCCTGACGGGAGTGATACCTTATAAGATTTCCTTTTCGGAAGGAGTATTTGACTTTATAAAGGATAAAGAGACCGACATCAAACTATCATCTGATAATTTTTCACTCTCCGCATTAAACGGATTTGTTCCCAATGTTGAAGGTTTGCAGGGTATTCTTCAGGCACAAATTGAGATGAAAGGATTTTATCCCAATCTTGTAAGAAATGGCAGTGCTGAAATTAAAAACGGATTGTTTAAAGTCTCGATGACAAAACTCTATTACGGGTTGCAAATGGGGGTAACACTCTCGGATTCAACCGTATCGTTGACCCGGTTTCTTCTGACAAATGAAGGAGAAGTTGGCATTTACGGAAAGTTGACAGGTTCAGGATATCTCCGGCTCCGTGGGTATGAAGTTGTTTCCGGTGATCTTAAGTTTGGTGGGCAACTGACCGTTCTGGAAAGTTTACAACGATCAAAAGAGATGCCTGTGTTTGGGAAAGTGGTTATTTCAACAAATCAGGACATTCTGGTGAAGTTAAGTCCTAACAACCTTTATGTTAATGCTTCAATAAATATTGACAAAATGGATGTGACAATGCCCCCGACTCAGAGTGGAGTTGCAAATGCAGGGGATAACTACATCTACAGATATAAGCGTTATGATCTACCCGGGTTACAAGGTGATTCGGCTATTATCGCTCTATTTGATGATGTGGAAGTGGTTAATGATACAGTTGTGGTTGCAAAAAAGGGTCTCCCTTTTAATCTGGATTATCAGCTTAAAATAACGATGTCAAAAGATTCAAAAATGACGATGATTTTGTCACAGGAAGCAAACCAGAAACTGACAACATTGCTTGAAGGAGAACTTGTTTACGAAAAAATGAGGGGATTTGAGAATGTTCAGGGTGAACTGACTGTATCTGATGAATCGCGGCTTGAATTTCTTAATCTAAAAACCTTTGTTGCATCGGGTAAACTTAGATTTGAGAAGGAAATATTTAATCCGTATCTGGATATTGTGGCAAATTACAACTCCTATTATGTTTTTTCGTCGAAAGGGGCGAGTAACGAACAGCCTGTTCAGGTTAAGCTCAAACTTAAAGGGAGCATGGACGAACTCTCAACAACATTCGCAAAAGAGAGTGATAATATAGCCGTTTATGTTGGTGAAGATAATATAAGAAATGAAGTTCCTTCTCCACAATATGACAAAGCGGATGCAGTGTGGTTTATCCTCACCGGAAAATTTAAATCTGATTTAACAGAGGCTGACAAAAACTCAGCCGAGGGACAAATCAGCTCCATCCAGGGAACTGCAACCTCTCTTGCGGGCTCATTGCTTGGAGGTCTGCTTTCAAGCTATCTTGGTGATTATGTAAAATCACTCGATGTAAGAGCGGCAGGAGGAGAAACAAAGTTTAACCTTTCCGGGCAAATATCCAACATCAAATATTCATTTGGTGGTACAACTAATGTTTTTCAGGACCTTTCATCAGCCACTTTTAAGTTTGAGATCCCTGTCATTAAAAATTTTCTTTTAAGAATCGAACGGAGAGAATCAATAAATGAAGGATCATCAAGCAGCACGATGATAAATGAAATGGGTCTTAAATATAAAATTGAGTTTTAATGAAAAATAAGATAAAAGCATACTTTCAAAGAAATGCAAACTTCTCCGTAAAGGCGAAGCAATTAGCAAAACATCTCGATATATTTACCGAGCAGGATTATGAGGCGATGAAAGCCTTTCTTCATCAGCTTGCTGAAGAGGGATTTTTGGCTCAGGATGGAAAGAGATTTAAATATATCCCCCGAACGGTTGACAAAACGGTAAAAGGTGAGTTTAACATCCAGCAGGATGGTTCCGGATTTGTATTCAAGGATAAGGTTCCGGGTGGTGGTTATTATATTTCTTCCCGCTATTTTAACACCGCATTTCACGGTGATACCGTGGAATTATCTGTGGCAGCCAAAGAATTAAGAGGCGGCAACAGAGTTTTGATGACAGGTCAAATCATCTCGGTAATTGAAAGAAAATGGCATGAAATTTCGGGAAAACTAAGCAAAGAAGGCTCTTTCTACATCGTAAAGCCGGATATCCCGGAGATTCACAGAAACATTTATGTCCCTGAAAGTGGGTTAAATGGTGCAACCCCCGGCGACAGGGTTTTTGTTGGAGAGATCGAATGGTCAAATCCAAAAATCAACCCCGAAGGAAAAGTAATTGAGGTAGTCGGAAAAGATGAGGGCGTTGATATTGATGTAATCACCATCGCTCGTGAATACAATCTACCGATGAAATTCTCCAAAAAAACCATGGAGGAAGCTAAATCGATTTTGGATGAAATTCCGGAAGAAGAGATAGCAAAAAGGGAAGATTTTAGATCAAAAAATGTTTTTACCATTGATCCCGACGATGCCAAAGATTTTGATGATGCCCTTTCCATCGAAAAATTTGAGAATGGAAATTATGAAATTGGCATTCATATTGCCGATGTAAGCCACTATGTAAAGCAGGATTCATCTCTCGATAAAGAGGCGTTGGAAAGAGGAAACTCCGTTTATCTGGTGGGTGGTGTTATCCCGATGCTTCCTGAGGAACTTTCAAACGGCATTTGTTCGTTGGTACCATATAAAGACAGATTAACCTACTCGGTTGTGGTTGAGATGAGTCCCAGAGGGAAAGTATTAAACTACAGAATCGTAAAAACTGTCATAAACAGTAAAAGACGGTTTACTTACGATGATGCCCAAAAGGTGATTGAGACAGGGGCTGGTGATCTGGCAGCTGAGATCACAACACTCAATAAGATTGCAGTAACTCTCAGGGCGAAAAGAATGAAGTCGGGGAGTATCGAGTTTGGATCTGATGAAGTTAAATTTGTTGTTGGCAGCGGCGGCGAAATTCTGGGAGTTCAGCGGAAAGAACTGAAGGAAAGCAACAAACTTGTTGAAGAATTTATGCTTCTTGCCAACAGAATTGTAGCTGAACATGTGAACAAAAAGAAACGCGAAACAGAGATTATACCTTATGTTTACAGAATTCATGACAAACCCGACAAAGAGAAGATCAGAGAATTTGGAAGATTTGTAAAATCCCTTGGGTTCATCGTTAATTTCTCCGATTCACCAACACCACAGCAAATAAATGCGTTGATGGAAGCTGTGAAACAAAAAGAAGAGGAAGTGTTGATTAGTGAACTTGCCATAAGATCGATGGCCAAGGCAATCTATTCAACCGAGAATATTGGACACTTTGGATTGGGATTTGTTTTTTACACCCATTTCACTTCACCAATTAGACGATATGCCGATTTGTTGATTCACAGAGTTTTACACTACTATGCAGAAACCAAAGGCAAATCGCTTTATCTTGAGGTTGCACTACGAGGGATGTGTTCACACATCTCACTTACTGAAAGAACGGCTGTAGAGGCTGAACGACTTTCAGTGAAGAAAAAGTATTTTGAATATCTGAAACCGCTTGTGGGAGAAGAATTTGACGGAATTATTTCCGGTGTAACAAGTTTCGGATTTTTTGTTAAACTTGCAGAGTCCCTGGCAGAAGGTTTGGTTCATGTGAGAGATATCGATGGTGATTATTTTACATATGAAGAGAAAAACTATCGTTTGCGAGGAGAGCGGAGCGGAAAAGTTTATCGCCTTGGCGACAAGGTTCGGGTAAAACTTATCCGTGTTAATCCTGAAAAATCAAATGTTGATTTTACTATTGCTTAATAAAGTTCTATTCAGTTGAGGCAGAGACGATGAAAAAAACTGCAATTTTATTTGCTTTCATTCTCATTTTGGCATCCCAGTCATTTGGTCAGTTTGGACGAAACAAAGTCCAATATAAAGACTATGACTGGTATTACATACAAACCAAACACTTCGATATCTATTTCACGATAGAAGGGCAGAATATTGCCGAGTTTGCCGCAACTGCAATTGAAGATGCTCTGGCTCAGATCCAATCTTCCATTAATTACAAGATTCAAAAAAGAATCAGCGTGGTTCTCTACGATTCACAAAATGAGTTCCAGGAGACCAATGTAATTGATGCCTATCTTGGAGAGGGGACCGGTGGTTTCACCGAATTATTTAAAAACAGAATAGTTCTGCCCTTTTCAGGCAACTACAAAATGTTCCGTCATGTAATCCACCATGAGCTCGTTCATGGTGTTATGAACGATCTGTTTTATGGCGGAGCTCTGCAAAACATTATCTCCAATTCATCTGCTGTTAATCTGCCCCTTTGGTTCTCAGAGGGTCTGGCTGAATATCTCGCCCTTGGGTGGGATACAAATACCGACCAGTTCATCCGGGACGCCGCAATTAATGAGTATCTCCCCGATATTAAATATCTTGATGGATATTTTGCATATAGAGGCGGTCAGGCTGTTTTCTACTATATAGCAAAAAAATATGGCAGAGAAAAAGTGGCAGAAATTGTGATGAATGTAAAAGGGAAGGGGGGTGTTGATCAGGGACTAAAAGCTTCGATCGGGCTGACGGTTGATGAACTAAGTGAGAGATGGAAAAAGGATATAAAACGGGTGTTCTGGCCCGACATAACCGAAAGAAAAGACCCCGATGAGTTTGCAAAAAGGATGACCGATCCCAAAAAGGATAACTCTTCCTACAATATCTCTCCTGCAATTTCACCTCAGGGAGACAAAATCGTTTATATCTCCAACAAAGATTACTTTTTTGATGTCTATTTGATGGATGCCAACACGGGAAAGGAAATTTCGAGACTCGTAAAAGGAAACAGAACTGTTGACTTTGAGGAACTGAACATTTTAACTCCGGGTGTTTCATGGTCGCCGGATGGTAAAAAGATTGCCATTGCTGCAAAAAGTGGACTCGATGATGCAATATTTATTGTTGATGCCGAGAGTGGCTCTGCGGATGATGTTCCCGTTAGATTTCCCGGTGTTGAGACCGTTGACTGGTCGAAAGATGGAACAAAACTTGTTTTTGCTGCCCAAAATTACGACGCATCCAATATTTATACCTATGAATTTGCGACAGGTAAAATTGAAAAACTGACCGATGACCTTTTTTCCGATTCTGATCCAAGGTGGTCTTATGATGGTAAAAAAGTCTATTTTTCGTCTGATCGTGACACTATAACCGTTAGAATCAATGATTATGAAGGTTATGAAATGTATCGTCACGATTACAGTCAGATGGATCTGTTTGAATATGACATTGAAACAAAACAGGTGAGACGGCTTACCGATTATCCTTTTAGTGATGAAAAATATGCACTGCCCTCACAATCGGGTGACGAGTTATTGTTTGTTTCAGATTATAATGGTATCAATAACATCTACAAAATTAAACCTGATGTTAACTGGAATCCAACAAATGCTCCAACTCCTGTAACCAATTCGCTTAATGGACTGGATCAGATCAGCACTTCGTATGACGGTAAAAAGCTTGCTTTAACGGCGATGTATAAATCTTCATACAATATTTTTACTCTGAACAACCCGTTTGGAATGACTTTAGAAACCGACTCTATTCCATTCACAGAGTATATGAAAGAAGTGGTGAATGGCGGGACAAAATTTAGAGGCGGTAACCGAAAAGATCCATTTGACACCACTTATGTTGTTATGAAAGTGGACACTGACATTTCAGACTCACTCAAAAAAGATTCCACTGAAACAAAAGTTGAAGTGTTTACCGGTGTTTACAGCGATACTGTAAAAAGTTATGGTGACTCTGTAATGATCGATTATTCCACATTGGTTTTTGGTGAGGATGCTCCAAAACCAAAGGATACAACAAAAATACCAAATCTTGAGTTTCTTCTGACCGACAGACTTGAGGACGACGGTGATTTTAAGATCAGGAAATATAAAATCAATTTTTCGCCCGATCTCGTTTATGCCAATGCCGGCTACAGCACCTATTATGGATTACTCGGAACCACAGTGTTATCTTTCAGTGATGTTCTTGGAGATCACAGATTGATTGGTTTCACTTCACTTCAGATCGATCTAAAAAACAGTGACTACGGGCTTGCTTATTATTACCTGAAGGGAAGGTGGGATATTGGAGTTTCGGCATTCCACACCGCACGGTTTGTTTATTTGCAAAGAGGACAATTCCTTAATTTCTTCCGATTTAGAAATTTTGGTTTGGTTGTAAATGCCAGTTATCCGTTAAACAGATTTTACAGGTTCGATTTTAACCTTGGGTTAACAAATGCCACTCAGTCAAATCTCGACAATACCATGGAAGCGCAGAGGGAAAATACATTCCTTGTGCCTTCAGTTGCATTTGTTCACGACAATACAATCTTTGGTTACACTGCCCCGATTGATGGTACCCGTTATCGTCTTGAAGTTATGGCAAATCCAATAATTCAAGCAGATAAATACGGGTTTTATTCAGTTCTCGGAGATTACAGAAGATATCTTCGGTTCTGGGGTGACTATTCACTCGCTTTAAGAGGTTCTTTTGGTTATTCCTTTGGTAACAATCCACAGCGATTTTTTATCGGTGGAACAGAAAACTGGATTAACAGAGACTGGTCAACGGGAAGGCTTCCACTCGATTCACCGAGCGATTTTGTGTTCCTTTCCACTGCACTGCCAATGCGTGGTTACAATTACGCCGAAGTTGTTGGTACCAAATATGGTCTCGTGAATGTGGAACTTCGTTTTCCATTTATTCGATATCTGGTAACCGGTGGTCTTCCATTGTTTTTCAGCAATATTATGGGTACCATATTCTTTGATGCCGGAGCTGCCTGGAACGACAATAATAAACTCCAGCTCTTCACAAAAGATGAAAAAGGGAATAACATCACCAAAGACCTGTTGATGGGTACCGGGTTTGGACTCAGAACCTATTTCCTCTATTTCCTGCTTCGGTTTGATCTCGCCTGGGCATACAATGTGGATGGTTTCAGCAAACCGATATTCTATTTTTCGCTGGGAACCGATTTTTAGACAGGTATTAAGTATCAGGTATTAGTTTGAATTATTTAGAGCTGTCAGAAATGGCAGCTTTTTTTTTATTTGATTGATCTTTTTATTAGATTTGATAATTATGATGAGGAAAATATGGAATTGAAAGACAGAATCACCCTGAATCACAGAATTATGGGTGGAGTTCCTTGTATCAGAAATCTTAGGATGCCAATTTCGACTATATTGGCACTTCTGGCAGAAGGATACGATGAGAAAAAGCTACTTGAGGAACATGAAGAATTGGAACCTGAAGATATTCGGGCTGTGCTTAAATATGCGTCTGACTATTTTCGTACAAAGGAATTCCCGCTGGCAGTCTAATGGAGTTTTTAATAGACAATAATATCTCTCCAAAAGTTGCAGATTCTCTTTCACAGAACGGGTTTGGTTCGGTTCATGTGAAAAAATTAGGTATGAGTGCTGCGACTGATGATGCCATATTTGGATATGCCAATGAAAATAACCTTACAATCATCTCGGCTGATACCGATTTTGGATTCATCCTTTCCACATGGCAATTCAACAGGCCATCTGTTATTTTATTACGACACATCTCACCTCTTCCCGAGATTCAGGCAAAATATCTTCTGAATGTTATAGATAAATTTGCGACTGAAATAGAAGACGGATCATTACTTGTAATCACTCCTGAAAAACTACGAATAAGAAAATTACCTCTTTTTTAGCCTGAGTATATCCCTCAAAATGGTCTTTTCTGCCGAATTGCGTTTATAACCCGCAAAAAAGCATGACTATTTGTGGGTTATAAGCGCAAAAAGGTAAAAATTCATTGTATGTTCTCAATTTTGGGTTTTTATTGTCTCTCATTTTCATGAGTTTGAACCCCATTCTATTGGTTTAAATTGCAGGAAATCATTTACCAATAGCCTGTGAATTCATTCACAGGAGCATAAAATAATATCGATATTTGGGTTCTGGAAACCTTCCCGATTGCCCGTTTTTATGAATAGAAATTTCCGAATAGCATTCCATTTTCGTGGGGTTGAAACCCCATGCTATTGGATTAAATTCGCCAAATAAACCAAACCAAAAGCCTGTGAATGCATTCACAGGTCAAATCGATAAAACATAAAATTTATCTTTATTGAATATAATAACGAATCCATACCATCTCAAACTGCCTCTTTACAAATAAAAGCATGTTTTTAGTCACAAATGGCATGTTTTTGCGAAAAAATAATATTCCAACCTATTGCAACAAATCAATAATAATTGTAATTTAGTATGCGGAAAAGAGAGGGTTTTATTAACATATTGTTAATTTTCTGACAAAAGGTTTGGTTAGTAGTGATTATCCTTCACCAAAAGGATTTTAGAGAAAATTTAAAGAACATTCAGTATTTTAATAGCGGAGATATTATATGAAAATTTTTACTTTTTTGTTGTTTTTAGGAATAACAGTTTTGGGTCAAAGACCAATAACGAATGGGATAGCTGACGATGTTTCTTACAAAGCACTTGCCAGTTTTACAACGCTAAATGATGGATTTGGAAGTGCAAAACTTGGAGTAGTAAAATACCATTATGATCAAAACAATATTCATATAGCCATAACATGTGAAATGAGTGGAACAGATGGTGTTGTATTATTCATTGATGCAAGTGGTTATAATGGTATAGATGCGAATACTGCACTTCCAGCAGCTACCCAATCTCCATTCAATGGCATCGCCGGAACAAAGTTAGATATGGAAGCGGATTTTGCACTTTTTTTTAATGAAGGAAATGGAGCAAGTAATCTATTTGTAGATGGGATTAGATATGGCGCATCCAGTGTTTTCAGCCAAGGATATTTAGGTAACTCAAGTCAGGCAGGCGATTCGAGTGCGCTCAACGCATCCGCATGGGGTGTCAATGAGAATATAATATATCTGGCATATTTAAATGATTTTGGTTCCAATAGCAGTCATGGCATTGAACTTCGGATTCCTCTTTCAGCGATGCCTGGAGTTACTGTGGAACAGCAAATATCATTCTTTGTAGGTATTACAAGCAATACCGGTTATTGGTCGAATGAACTTCTACCTGATTATGGTTTAGTCGGTGGAGAGGCTCTTGGTAACTTTGGGTTTGATCCAGACCTATACACTGCATCTGGTGTTAATAATTTATATACTTCAAATGAACCCCTCCCTGTCGAGCTAACTTCCTTCAACGCTGCAATCAGAAACGGGCTTGTTGACTTAAAATGGGAAACTGCAACTGAGGTTAACAACTACGGTTTTGAAGTTGAAAGAAAAACGGCAAGTGCTGACTGGAGCAAAATAGGATTCGTTGAAGGACATGGTTCCACCAACTCACCAAAATATTACAGCTATTCTGACAAACCTGTTGGAACAGGAAAGATTGCTTACAGATTAAAACAAATCGACAACGATGGTCAGTTTGAATACAGTCCGGAGGTTGAAGTTCTGGTTGACAATCTTCCTAATGGATTTGTTTTGGAACAGAATTATCCTAATCCATTTAATCCTGAGACTTCAATCAGATTTGCTCTGAAAGAGGATACAAAAGCAACCTTAAAAGTTTACAATTCACTTGGTGCCGAAATAGCTACTTTGTTTGACGGTACCGCTGAAGCAGGAAGATATTATGATGTAAAATTTGGCGGCAGTGAACTCGCTTCCGGATTCTACATTTATAAACTTGTTGCGGGTGAATATGTGTCAGTTAAGAAAATGCTTTTGATGAAGTAGAATACCTCATCCCCCTTTTTGAACAGGATATTCACGATTCAAAAAGATGGTCACGATACTGCGATAAAATTTTGCGGTAAGTTTTTAAGGCTCCTGAGAAATCGGGAGCCTTTTTTTTGTGGATATGTTTCAAGAATTTTCACAAATACAGGTAATTTGCTTTGAATGGATTATGTTTGTTAATACTGATTTTAATTTAATCGGAAGGACAAAATGACTCTGACAGAAACTTTTCGTGGTAAAAAGCTTGGATGGAAACAGGATAGTTTTTTCTCCAAAGATTACAAATTGTATGCTGATAGCGACCTCATTGGCAGGATCAATTTCCCAAAATTCTTAAGTACAAAAGGCGACATTTCCGTTCTTGGGCATGAATTGGAAGCAGATTCACCAAGTATGTGGAAATCCCGTATGGAAATGCGCGAAAAAAAGAGTGGGAAATTGGTGGCGGAATTAAAAGTTGAAAAATTTATGGGTGAAAGTGAAATAACAATTGGTACCAAATCTTTCCGATTTGCAACTACTTTATTTCAAAAAAGGTTTTTAATTAAAAGTGAGGCTGGAGCAACATTAATCGAGTTTGCCATGACGGGATGGTTTAAAACTGAATGTGAGATTAAGCCTGAGCCAACCTTTATCAGTGTTGAGGAATTCCCTGTTTTGTTGGTATTTGTCTGGTACCTGATAATCAGAATCAGTAACAGACATGCTGCAGCAGGAGTTTAAATTTATCCGGAGATAGTTATGTTACTAAAATTGAAACGCAACAATTTGGCAGAATCAAAATTTAATAGAGTATTAATCCGGTTATCCTGTTTATCAATCTGTTATCTGTTTTTTGCATTTCCTGCCTATGCGGGACAGTTGCAACAAGACACCTCAAACACCGGAAATGGAACAGAACTGCTTCAAAGATTGGATTCAGTAAGAATTGCCGACTCACTTTATAAAATTAAAGTTGAAGCAGAGCTTTTGTCGTTAAAGACCACTGACAATCTTAAAAAAGCAGAATTGTTAAATGAGCTTGAAGTTCTGAAAGCTGCCGAGAGCAAAAAAAAGGAGATATTGCAAAGGCAGGTTGACTCATTAAAGTCGGTTTCGAAGGGATATCCTGTTGCCCCATTTGGTGATACAATACTTGTTGTATATACAAAGATTGGCTCATTTTCAGCTGAGGCAAGGGCAAAATTAAACACTGAAAAAATCGAAAAGCTTGCTGATGATTATTTTTTTGAACCTGATTCCATAAAAATAATTCCGACTGAAACTCACATCGAGTTGGTGTATGGCGAAAGTATCATACTTAGTGTAACCGATAAGGACGCTTTGTGGATGGGTATCTCAAAGACTGAATTAGCAAAAAAGTATAAAGATAAAATAGCTGCATCGATTGCAAATTATCGGGATGCAACAAGCATTAAAACGCTGACGATTAAAGCTGAGCTTGCCATTCTCATCCTGGTAGCACTCTTCTTGATAGTAAAATTTATGAACAGGGGATATCGTTATTTTAGACTTAAAATGATGCAGAAGAGACACAGGTGGTTTAAGGGATTTAGTTTTAAGGACTATGAACTTGTTTCATCTTCAAAACAGCTTGAAATCTTCTTTTTTGCTTCAAACATATTGAGGCTCTTTCTGATTTTGCTGGTCGTTTATCTCACTCTGCCGCTTGTCTTTTATATTTTCCCCTGGACGGAACATCTTGCAACCGATTTGTTGGGTTTTGTATTAAATCCTCTTAAAAAGATCGTTTTTGCGATGATCGATTTTTTACCAAATCTGTTTACAATTCTGGTGATTACAGTCGTTTTCCGATACATACTAAAAGGGATCAAATATTTAACTGACGAGATTCAGTCAGACAGTCTGAAGATACCCGGTTTTTATCCCGATTGGGCACAACCGACTTACAACATTGTACGAATTCTGGTTATCGCTTTTGCAATAATTGTGATTTTCCCATATTTACCCGGCTCTGATTCACCCGTCTTCCAAGGCGTTTCAGTATTTCTTGGTTTTATGTTTACACTGTCATCAGCCGGCTCGTTGTCGAATATCATAGCCGGAACGGTATTAACATACATGCGCGCTTTTCAACTTGGTGACTTTGTCAAGATAGGGGAAATTAATGGAGATATCGTTGAGAAGACTCTTCTTGTCACACGGATAAAAACCCGGCATAATGAGGTTATCACGATTCCAAACTCCACTATTATGAACTCGAATACTATCAATTATTCGAGTGAAGCGAGGAACTTTGGACTGATAGTGAAAACAACCGTCACTATCGGTTACGATGTACCCTGGCGGAAGGTTCATGAATTGCTGCTTGAAGCGGCAAAAAGAACTGATTCAATATTGGAGAGTCCCAAACCCTTTGTGTTCCAGACGAGTCTTGACGACTTTTATGTCAGTTATGAGCTAAATTTATTTACTCGAGAGGCAAATACACAGGCAAAAGTATATTCCGATTTACATCAGAATATTCAGGACACTTTTAATGAATCAGGTGTGGAAATCATGTCACCCCACTATCGTGCTGCGAGGGATGGTAACCTGACAACAATTCCTGCTGATTATCTTCCATCTGACTATGTTGTTCCATCGTTTAGTGTGGAATTTAAGAGTAAAACCAAAGAGGGAGAATGAATTTATATTTTATCACAACCAAAAAAATAGTTATATTGCAAAACTGTTTTGTAAAATTCGTTAACTAAAGACACGAGTAAAATGAAAAAAGGCATTCATCCTCACTATAGGCCGGTAGTTTTCAAAGATTTTTCTTGTGATTTCGCAGTTTTGTCGAAATCAACAATTAAAGCCACTGAAACGATCGTATGGGAAGATGGAAATACTTATCCGTTAGTAAGGCTTGAGATTTCCAGTGGTTCACATCCGTTTTTTACCGGTAAACAAAAACTTCTTGATACCGCCGGTAGAGTGGAGAAGTTTATGAGAAAATACTCAAAACCAGGGAACTAAGCCCTTTAAGGTTTTTGAATCAAGCTATCCCGTTAATTCGGGATAGCTTTTTTTGTTTTACTACTAAACACTTTGCTTCCGTTTATTTATATTGCATTTTTATTAGAATCTTTTAATTGAGTTATTAAATGCAGATTTGTCTTTTTGAAGATATTTACTACGATCATTTTGAACCAATGATCCTTACACGACCTACTTACAATCTTTTTTGTGGGATTCACACTTTAAGAGATAAAGTAAAGAGAGCATATCCCGGGGTGGAAGTGGTTTTTCATACCAGAGGATACCTCAAAGCATTCATAGGATTAAAAAATCCAACATATAAAGTGAATGTGATAGAGCACGACGAATGTTTGTTTGTTAACGGCAGAGTTATCGCTCCACCGGATATAGCAGACATTATTAAAATTGATTTACCCGGCGACAGGCTTTATCTGAATGGTGAAACTATAATTGCTGCAAAAGTCTCCGGTAAAAAACTTGAGGGGATGAAGGAAGGGCTTGATGACCTCCTTACTATTTCAAATTTTGACGGAATTCCCGTTGAACAGGTAGAAGTAAAATACGCCACTTATATTTGGGATCTGATCCATAATAATGACAAAGAAATCGTAAACGATTTTTATGCATACATGGACATTCATGGATTTGCACCCAAAGACAGGGTGAGAGGGAATGTTCATGAGAGTGCTGTACTTATTGAAAAGGAAAACATTTATATACACGAGACTGCAAGGATAATGCCCGGTGCAGTGATCGATGCAACTGACGGTCCTGTATTCATCAACTCGGATGCGATAGTTTATCCAAATGCCGTTATCGAGGGTCCTGTATGTATCGGAAAAGGCACAAAAGTTAAATCAGGAGCAAGTATCTATCATGGAGTAACCGTTGGTAAAGTTTGCAAAGTTGGCGGTGAAATAGAGGGAAGCATCATTTCGCCCTACACAAATAAACAACATTCAGGTTTTATGGGGCATGCTTATATTGGAAGTTGGGTAAACATTGGTGCCGACACAAATAACAGCGACCTCAAAAACAACTATGGTACTGTAAAGATCACCGTAAACGGTGAACAGATAGACAGCGGACAACAATTTCTCGGTTTGATAATGGGGGATCATTCAAAAACTGCGATTAATACAATGTTCAACACAGGAACTGTTGTTGGATTCTCCAGCAATATTTTTGGACCGGGATTCCCGTCAAAATCAATTCCAAGTTTTGCATGGGGTGGTGCTGATATGATGACCACTTACGATATCGAAAAAAGTATTGAAACAGCAAAAAGAGTGGTTAAAAGAAGGAATAAATCAATTTCTGAAACAGAGGAAAAACTTTTTAGAAAAGTTTTTGATTTGACCCACAAACAGAGAAGGAAGATGGGATTCCCTTATTAAGACAGGTATTAATTATTATTTTGGGGAACGGTTAGTTGGAGATTGGACAATTAGATTGGAGTATGAGACAGAAATCAGATGGATATTGAAGAACACAGAGTAAAAGACCTTTATTCAGGAGTGCGGGGAACCGCTGTAAAAATTCTTGACAGGATTGAAAGAACCGATTCTTATTTAGATAAATTATTGGACAATGAGTTAAAAAATTCCGATCTGGAAGGTCCTGACAAGGCATTACTTTATGAACTTGTTCACGGTGTGGTCAGATGGATGGGCAGACTCGATTGGATTCTAAGCGGGTTCTATAAAGGTCAATTTTCGAAGGCGATTCCTGTATTAAAAAATGCACTTAGAGTTGCGTTATACCAGGTTATGTTTCTCGACAGAATTCCTGAATATGCCATCGTTAACGAAGCCGTCGATTTTGTGAAAAAACTTCAGGGTCAAAAACCGGCAGACATCACAAATGCTGTTTTGAGGAACATTATCAGATCAAAAAACGGTTTGAGATACCCCGATCCTAATGAAAATTTAGTGAGTTATCTTGCTGCCTATTATTCTCATCCAACCTGGCTTGCCAAAAGGTGGGTTGAACGATATGGCAGGGAGAATGTGGAAGCTTTGATGGCTGCAAACAATGAGCGACCTGTTCTCACATTACGCATAAATCAATTAAAGATTGACAAACATGAGTTTGAATCACTGCTTCAATCGGTGAATCTTAAATACTCACCCGGTGTTTATAACAACGATTTTTACCGTTTGCAGATATTAACAAATATTCAAAACTGGCAATATTTTGCAGAAGGTTTTTTTACAATTCAGGATGAAAGTACGGGAAATCCTTGTCTTCTTCTTGATGTAAAACAGGGGATGAGGGTGCTTGATATGTGTGCTGCTCCCGGAGGTAAAAGTGCTTATCTTGCCGACATTATGTGTAATGTTGGTGAAATAATTGCGACTGATAAATTTGAGAGCCGCATCAGAGTAATGGAGGGTAATCTCGAACGACTCGGAGTGGCGATTGTTAAATTTGTACATACCGATGCACTTGAATATGAAGCGGAGCCGTTTGATCGTGTTCTGGTAGATGCTCCGTGTTCAGGTTTGGGCACACTTTCCAAAAAACCTGACATCAAGTGGAAGAGAGATTTGCTCGATATAAAACGACTTACTCCACTCCAGAGTGAATTGTTGGATAAGGCAGCCGAACTCGTAAAGCCCGGTGGTGTTGTTGTTTACAGCACATGCACCATTGAACCGGAAGAGAATTTTGAGATCGTATCAAAATTTCTTGAAACTCACACCAACTTTAGACTCGATGATGCGTCTAAGTTTGTGAACAAAAACATAGTAGATGAGAATGGGTGCATCTCGACTCTGCCACACAGGGACAAGATGGACGGTGCATTCTCTGCAAGGTTAATAAGAATAGAATAGTTAGAGGAACAAATGACCCATCAAGAATTAGGTCAGCAACTTAAAATTGCCCGTGAACAATTGGGTTTCGAGATCAAGGAATCAGCCGCCTCGATAAAAATTGACGCAAAATTTGTCGAAAAAATGGAAATTGGTGATTTCACCTTTCTTCCCGATGTATATGTACGCTCATTTTTAAAAGAGTATGCAATAGTCTTGCATCTTGATCCGGATGAGGTTCTTGAAGCTTACAAAGGATTAAGAAAAGCACCCGAAGTGAAACACCCTCCGGTTCAGGCTCCACCTCCAACTCCGGTTCATGCGCCACCGCCACCTCCGCCTCCACCACCCTCACCGGCGCAGGCTCACCAATCATATTTTGATGAACCCGTGGACTCAAAACCACAGCAACCACAAGTTGACTTGCAACAGAAACTAAGAAACTGGATTGAATCTTTCATGGCAAATCAGGATTCAAGTTTCTTTAAAAAGCTTATTGCCATGAAAAAAAGTTATCTTGCGATTGGTGCTGTAATAGTTGTTTTGGCTGTGGTTCTTTATGTCATTTTCTCCGGAAAATCGAGTGATAATGAAATAAGAACCGATGGTCGTCAGGTTGATGAACTCTTGAACGGTGTTCAGGATACAAACAACAAGTTTCAGGCAAACGGTTTAGCCGATATTAAACTTCCACCGGATGCTGACACTGTAATTCTTGTGATTAATTCAAAAGATACCACAAAAATAAGAGCGATAATCGACAAAAAGGATACATTAAAATCCACAATTGTTGATCCCACTCAACCTGTTACTTACAATGCAAGCAAAAGAATCGATCTAAGAATCGAAAATGCCTCACTTCTGAGTGTAACCCTCAACGACAAATCCCTTGAACTCCCCAAGAAAAAAGGTGTTCAGACATTAAACATTGACAAAAACGGATTTATCAAGGCTGCAACGAAGAATGACAAACGACCCAAGAAAAAGAATACAACAACTAAGTGATGAATTAAAATATCACGACCACAGATATTATGTTCTCTCTGATCCGGAGATAACCGATCTCGAGTACGACATGCTCTACAAAGAGCTTGAACGGCTCGAGAGAGAGAATCCAGAACTTGTATTGTCCGACAGTCCTACACGCCGGGTGGGGAGTGATCTTGAAAACGAATTTAAACCCGTTCTTCACAACTACCCCATGCTCAGTCTTGCAAACACATATAATGAGGAAGAACTTTTTGATTTTGACAGAAGAGTCAGAGAGAGCCTGCCTCCCGGTGAAAAAGTTGAATATGTTGTTGAATACAAAATTGATGGTCTTTCGGTAAGTCTTAGATATCAAAATTGTATGTTGGTTACGGGAGCAACCCGTGGTGATGGAGTTACGGGCGAGGATGTTACTGCGAATGTAAAAACCATCCGTTCAATCCCTCTTTCAGTGGATTCATCAAACTTTTCGAGTGAAGCAGATGGAAATTTTGAGGTGCGTGGTGAAGTATATATGGAGAAAGCCGTATTTGAAGGTTTAAACCTTGAACGCCAAAAGAAGGGCGAAAAACTTTTTGCCAATCCCCGAAATCTTGCCTCAGGCACATTAAAACTTTTGAATCCTGCAGATACTGCCAAACGACCTCTTCAGATATTTACATATTATTATCTAAGTAATGTCTCCTCACACAAAACTCAACACGAAAATCTTAAGTTTTTGAGCAAACTTGGTTTCAGAGTAAATCCAAACCATGCTTTGTGTAACTCAATTCAAGAAGTGCTCAATTTCTGTAAAGAACTTGAAGAGAAGAGGGATAATCTTCCTTATGAAGTGGATGGCGTTGTAATTAAAGTTAATTCATTTCGCCATCAGGAACTTTTGGGAAGTATTGCAAAATCACCAAGGTGGGCATGTGCATTTAAGTTCAAAGCCAAACAGGCAAAAACCAGATTAAATGACATCACATGGCAGGTTGGCAGAACAGGGGCAATAACCCCTGTTGCAGAACTTGAACCCGTTTTTCTTGCCGGCTCAACAATAAGCAGGGCAACCCTCCACAATTTTGATGAAATCACAAAAAAAGATATCAGGAGGGGTGACACTGTTATCATCGAAAAAGGGGGAGATGTTATCCCAAAAGTTGTATCGGTGGTTATCGAAGAAAGAGGAGCCAATACAAAGCCTGAAACCGCACCACTAACCTGTCCCGTTTGTGGGTCCGGTGTGTTCCGTCCTGAAAACGAGGCGGCTTATTATTGTGAAAATGGAGAATGTGCTGCTCAGGTAAAGGGCCGTATCGAGCATTTTGCCTCAAGAGGGGCGATGGACATCGAGGGATTGGGAACCTCGATCATCGATCAGTTTGTTGATGCCGGTTACCTGAAAACATATGCCGACATCTATCGACTTAAAGAAAATGAGAGAGAACTAAAAAGTATCGAGCGCTTTGGGGAAAAGAGCATCGATAATCTGCTAAATTCTATTGAACTGAGCAAAAACAAACCGTTTCATAAAGTCCTTTTTGCGATTGGGATCAGATATGTTGGAGCCGGTGCAGCGAAAAAACTTGCTGATCATTTTGTGTCACTCGAGCGCCTGATGCAAGCCGGTGAGGCAGAGATAACTGAAGTTTATGAGATTGGAGAGGCGATAGCCCGGAGTGTTGTAAAGTTCTTTTCAGATGGACACAATCTTCACCTGGTCTCCGATCTTAGAGAATTTGGACTCAAACTCGAAGGCGAACAAAGAAAAGTGGCGGTTGATAATTTTTTCAAAAACAAATCTTTTGTGCTCACCGGAACTCTTTCATCCATGAAAAGGGAGGAGGCTGCCGAGCGGATTACAAACCTTGGCGGGAAGTCGGTTTCATCTGTCAGTAAAAACACAGATTTTGTTATTGCAGGTGAGAGTGCCGGTTCAAAGCTTGACAAAGCGCAAAAACTTGGGGTTGGCATCCTTACGGAAGAAGAATTTTTAGAAAAGCTTTTATCGGCAGAGAAATTATAATAAGTTTGTAGTATCGTAATAATATCTTTTGGAATTTATAAGCGGGTTATTTTTCATTTATTTCCGTAATAAATTTAAGTTACATGAACTATACAATCAATAAAATCGACGGAATCGCTATTTTCACACTTAACGAGATTCGGCTTGATGCCAACATATCAGGTCTGGTTAAGGGTGAATTTACTTCAATTGTGAAAGAGAATTCAGTCCGAAAAATGGTGATCGACCTTTCCTCCGTGGAAAGTTGCGATAGTAGCGGCTTAAGCACTCTTCTCGTTGCCAACAGGCTGATGGGGAGTGTCAGCGGTAGTCTGCGAATTGTATGTCCATCCAAAAAGATATTAACCCTGATAAAGATAACGCAGCTCGACAAGGTATTAAAACTGAGCAACTCTTATGAAGAAGCGATGTCTGAGCTAAAACTTTTGCACTAACGGGATCGGAATCGGTACCATATCGGTTAATTAGAGTATATATTGAATTCATTCTCATTTGTTGACTACTCAATTGTTGTCATATACCTCATATTTGCCGCACTTTGGGGCAGGTTTGTTGGTGGGAAGCAGAGAAGTGTAAAAGACTATTTCCTTGGAACGGAAAAAGTTAAATGGTGGTTGGTTACATTTTCAATTGTTGCAGCCGAGACCAGCACTCTTACATTTATCTCAATTCCCGGTGTGGCATATCTAACCAATCTACACTTCCTGCAAGTTACCGTTGGTTATCTGTTTGGTAGAATCATAGTCGCTTACCTCCTGCTTCCACAATACTTTAAAGGTGACCTTTCCACTGCATATGCTTTTTTAGAGAGCAGATTTGGAAAAAACACCCGTACAACTGCTTCTATTGTTTTTATTTTTACCCGTGTTGCCGGTGACGGAGTTCGCCTTTTTGCCACTGCCGTCCCCGTAAAACTTCTCCTTGATATCGACTATCCCTACGCCATTCTGATAATTGTTTTTGTAACATTGATCTACACCTACACCGGTGGATTAAAGGGTGTCATTTGGGTGGATGCGATGCAGATGTTTGTATATCTCGGGGGTGCAATCATCTCATCTCTTGTGATTTGGTACCTGATTCCCGGTGATTTTTTTGCAAAACTTGGAACAGAAGCCACTTTGGGGAAATTGGACTTTTTAAATCCAGGATTTAACCTCGATTTCCGGACTTTTTTTAATACGCCTTATACTTTGCTTGCGGGGTTGACAGGCGGTGCATTCCTTTCGATGGCGTCGCACGGGACTGATCAACTTGTTGTTCAGCGATTGTTGGCAACAGGTGAACTTAAAAGTGCACAAAAAGCTGTGATTGCAAGTGGCTTGATAATAGTTGTTCAGTTTGCAATCTTTTTAATTCTTGGCGTTTTGCTTCACATCTATTTTGATGGTAGAGTTTTTAACAAGGCTGATGAGGTTTTTCCGTTTTTTATAATTAATCACCTTCCATCCGGGCTAAAAGGAGTGCTTGTTGCGGGGCTAATGGCTGCCGCTCTTTCAACTCTTGCCGGTTCCGTCAGTTCCCTTGCCTCTTCTTCATTTTATGATGTTTACTCCATCCTCGGGAAGAAAAAGCTTAAAGAAGAGAGGCAACTTTTAATCTCAAAAAGATTAACCATCTTTTGGGCAGCTGTGTTGGCAGTCTCTGCATTCTTTTTCCTTGAGATAAAGGGAGCAGCTGTGGAAGTTGCGTTAAGCATTGCTTCTTTCACTTCGGGCGGGTTATTGGGAACATTCCTGCTTGGGATAATAAACAAAAAGGCTGACCAAAGGGATGCCATCACCGGATTTTTAACTTCAATTGCCGTTATGATCGGTGTGATTTCTTTTAAATGGATGGCATGGACTTGGTTCACACTTATTGGAGTGTCGGTGTGTTTACTTGTAGGGAGTATCTCGGCTCTGATCCAAAATCGTAATAAAATCAAGAAAAATGAATTAAATTGAAATATTCTTCATAATTTTACCAACTATAAAGAGACAATTCCGTTTTAAGAGAGTTCACTTATGGAATTTATTGATTATGTAATTATTGCAACTTATTTTCTTGTCAGCATAGGCATAGCCCTGTACTACTCAAAAAGGGCATCCAAAAGCAGTGAAGAATTTTTCCTTTCGGGAAGAAATCTCCCGTGGTACCTCGCCGGATTATCAATGGTTGCCACAACATTTGCGGCTGACACCCCTCTTGCTGTAACAGAACTTGTTTGGAAAAATGGAATTTCGGGTAACTGGGTATGGTGGAATTTTGCCTTTGGTGGAGTATTAACCGTTTTTTTCTTCGCTAAACTTTGGAGAAGAGCAGGAATAATGACCGAGGTGGAATTTGCTGAAATTCGATATGCAGGAAAACCCGCAAAATTTCTCAGGGGATTTAAAGCGATTTATCTTGGTCTATTTATGAATGTTATCATAATTGGCTGGGTTAACAGTGCAATGATTTCAGTACTTACAGGTATATTTGGTGTTCCGCCCGAGGATGTTATCCTCTATGTTTTTTTATGTATGGGTTTGGTGGCTGTCTATTCAGCTCTTTCAGGTTTATGGGGAGTTGTTGTCACCGATGCATTCCAATTTATACTTGCCATGTCAGCTTGTATCATTCTTGCAATGATTGTCATTAATTCTCCCGAAATAGGTGGGATCGAGGGACTTAAAACAAAACTGCCCCCCTCTGCATTCGAATTTTTCCCAAATCTTGGCGATTCTCCAGTTGAAGGCGCTAAAATATTTTCACTTTCCATCTTTTCATTTTTTGCTTTTATTGGAATCCAATGGTGGGCTTCGTGGTACCCCGGTGCTGAACCCGGTGGTGGTGGATACATAGCCCAGAGGATGATGTCTGCAAAAAATGAAAAACATTCAATATTTGCAACTCTCTTTTTCCAGGGAGCACATTATGCTCTTAGGCCCTGGCCCTGGATTCTGGCTGCACTCGCTGCGGTGGTGTTATATCCCGAATTAAATGCGTCAAATTCAAAAAACGGCTATATTATGTTGATTAACGACTTTATGCCTGTTGGTCTTAAAGGCTTGATGCTGGCAGCATTTTTTGCAGCTTACATGAGTACCGTTGCAACCCAGTTGAATTGGGGGACTTCTTACATTGTAAACGATTTTTACAAACGGTTCCTTCAACCCGGAAAAACAGAAAAACAATATGTAGTTGCTTCAAAAGTTGTTACAATTCTTTTAATGATCGTATCGGCTTTTGTTACTTTATATATCGACCGTATCTCGGGCGCATGGGAGTTTATAATTGAATGTGGAGCGGGGTTGGGACTTGTGCTCATTCTGCGATGGTATTGGTGGAGAATTAACGCATGGAGTGAAATTTCAGGCATGGCAACTCCGTTTATCCTTCTTCCCGTGGTTAGATATCTGGGAATTCCTTTCCCCGACAGTCTTTATGTTTTGGTGTTTGGAACTACTTTTGTGTGGCTGGTGGTTACATTCATGACAAAACCCGAACCCGACGAGATACTCCTCTCATTTTATGACAAAGTGAGACCTGACGGAAAATTGTGGGACAAAATAAGAATCAAGGGGGGATTTCCTCCAATGCCGACCATGATTAAATATCAGTTCCTGGGTTGGTTATCGGGTGTGGTTACTATCTATTCTCTCCTTTTTGGGAGTGGAAGTTTAATCTTTGGTGATTTGGCTAACGCTCTTATATATGGAGTTTTTGTTATATTAGGAATTACAGGTGTGGTTTTCACACTCAACAAAATGACAGGCACAAATAAAAGTCACGCATGAATTTTAGTAAAGTTAAATTAGTATTATTAGATCTCGACGGCACTCTGCTCGACGACCAGGGGAATATTGGTGAACAGAGTAAAAAATATGCCCGTTTATTGAGGGAAAAAGGTGTAATTGTTACTTTTGCAAGTGGCAGGATGTTTTCAGCGCTCGATCATTATGCTGCGGAACTCTCAGTGGATGGTCCTTTGATAGCTTCAGATGGGGCTGTTATAAAAAACTATCCGGGTGGTGATGTATTTCTGAAAATTGGATTAAAAGAATCCAAGGTAAAAAAAGGAATAGACCTTTCTGAAAAACATCTGGTTAAAATGGTAATGTGTACCGATTCAGAGGTTTTATACACAGAACACAACGAGGCAACCCTTCAGCTAATCGACAGATTTGGTGCGAAATTTCGAATGGTTGACAACTACCGGGATGTGACGGGGGATATAATTGAGCTCGTTTATGTTGGCGAGAACAGACAATCATTTCAAGAAATCAAAAAACATTTTTCGTTCCCCTATTCGTTTGGGCTAAAGCTGGCTTACTCAAAAAGTCAGTCACATTTTCAATATTATCTTGAAGTTAAAAAGGGAGAAATCTCCAAAGCATCGGCTCTGAAAGTTTTGTTGAAGAAACTTAAAATTTCTATTCAAGACACTGTAGTGGTTGGTGACTGGTATAACGATGTTGCCCTTTTTAAAACAAATGCAATTAAAGTTTCACTTTCAAACGCGGTTCCGGAAATCAAATTTTTATCGGATGTTAAATTGGAAAAAAGTAATAACGATGATGGTGTTGGCGAATTGTTAGAGAGAATCTACAGTCAGAAACAATAAGGCAAGTGTGTGACTTACGAAAAGTTTAAATCGAGCCGTTATATAAAACTGATCCTTTGGTTTGGTACTGCGTTGCTTATTGCCCTGCTGTTTCCCAAGGCGGAAGTGGTGGATATCGAAGCTGAAGCAGGGAATATCTGGCTTAAAGAAGACCTTATTGCTGATCGAAGTTTCCCTATCCTAAAAAATGAGAAGGTTTACGCAGCAGAAGTTGACAGTGCAATTAAAGCAGTAAAACAGGTTTTTATTGTCACTGAATCCGACAGTTTAATAAAAGACACAATAAGAAGTTTACAAAGAGCGCTCGACAGGGCATTTATGGATCATTCCCGACTCGAAAGTGATCGGGGACTCGCAATTTTTACTCCCTCCACCAAAGCATATTTAATCAGCTTTTATGATTCAACTTCGAGTAAAACATCTGAGATTTACAAAAATCTTGATAACATAGAAACGATACTGATCCGGGTCAGTCAATCGGGCACTCTCAGTCTGAATTATGATCAAATTCCCAAAGACACTATAGCAATAAGAAGGGGTAATTTCCAGGAGAATAAAAGTAAATATGATTATGCTGAATTAAACATCGCCAAAAAGAGAATTGCGGTTGACCTCGCAAATTATTATACAGATTCTCTCGAATATCAAGCACTTACCGAGGTGGCAACCAAACTTTTTGTCGCAAAACTTTCATACAGCAGTGAACTGACTGCAGAGGAGACAGACATTGCTCGAAACAAGGTAAGCAAAAACTCCGGCATCGTGGTAAATAATGAAAGGATAATCAGCAAACATGAGAGAATAACTCCTGAAATTAAGATGAAGCTCGATTCCTTCAAATCCGCAAGAGTTCAAGACCTTAATCTCTTTGACAAATCGAGACAGTATTTTGGGAAGTTTCTTCATATCGCAGTTTTACTCGGTTTGTTGGGTGCCTTTTTATTCAATTTTAGAAAAACCATTTTTGAAGACAATATAAAACTTGCGATATTTTCGGTACTTTTCCTTTCCATTTCCTATTTAACATATCTCACAAATGCCTTTAACATTGGCGGTTCGTGGCATTTACTGATACTTATTCCTACTGTATCTCTTCTTTTGACAATCATGTTTGATTCCAGAGTTGGTATTTATTCCACTCTTATCATTTCACTGATAAGTGCAGGACTTGGTGGAAATGATTATTCAATTGTTGTTTTGCATGTTGTTGCGGGAACGCTGGGAGTTTATTCTGTCAGGGATATAAAAAACAGACAGCAGATTTATCGCGGAATGATTTATATCTTTCTTGGGTATTCTTTGGTTAATCTGTTTTTGTCTTTTGAGAGTCTGAGTGAATGGTCAAGACTTCTCGAAAGCGTTTTATATTCCGGAATTAATTCACTATTGAGCCCTATTCTTACTTATGGTTTGCTAATCTTTTTTGAAAAGACTTTTAAGATTACAACAGATCTTACACTTGTTGAACTTTCCAACACTGACCATCCTTTGTTAAAAGAGATGTACCACGCCTCTCCGGGAACCTTTTACCATTCACAATCGGTAGCAAGGTTAGCGGAAGCGGCAGCTGAAAAAATCGGGGCTGATACACTTTTAGTTAGAGTTGGTGCCCTCTATCATGATATCGGGAAATCGATTTCTCCTTACTATTTTATTGAAAATCAAGGACCCGCACAAAATCTTCATAATGAGTTAACCCCGGATATCAGCGTTAAAGTAATAAAAGATCATGTTATCATGGGAATCGAACTTGGGAAACGCCATCACCTTCCACAGGAGATCATCGAATTTATTCCGACTCATCATGGCACGGGTTTAATTAAAGTTTTTTATGATAAAGCTGTCCAGTTGTACGGTAAAGAGAATGTGAACAAAGACGATTACAGATATGCGGGTCCCAAACCACACACTCGTGAGCAGGCAATTTTAATGATGGCTGATAAGTGTGAATCTGCATCAAGAAGTCTTACAACTCCAGAACCGCAAAATCTTGAAAATCTGATTAATAATCTGATAAATCAGACACTTCACGAGAAAGAACTTGATGAAGCTCCGATTACATTATCTGAAGTGGAAGAGATTAAAAAAGTCTTTTTTAATTCATTAATGACTTCCAAGCACAGCAGGATAAGATATCCTGAGCAGGAAAAACTTGAAAAAAACTCAAAAGACTGATCAAATTGAGCAGTTTCTTGGTGATTATCTTAATGAGTTACGCTATGAACGCAATCTTGCAGAGAACTCACTCGAGTCATACAGCAGGGATATAAAGTCTTTCCTCAGTTTCCTTTCAAATTCATCAATAACTGATTTAAGTGAGGTTACCGTTGAAAACGGAAGAGAGTTTTTTTTACTGCTTTCACAATCCGGGTTAAACGAAAGATCTCTGGCCCGTTTTCATTCCTCCATAAAAGGATTCTTTTCATTTCTTGTTGTCTCTGAATACATTACAAAAAATCCCATCGCAAGAATAAAACCCCCAAAATTAAAAAAGAAACTGCCGGAGGTGCTCTCTCCGGCTGAGATCGATTCCCTGATCGCCAAAACTGACGATGATACTCCTGCGGGACTTAGAGACCGCGCCATTATTGAGGTGTTATACGCATGCGGAATAAGGGTATCTGAGCTCGCCGGGATGAAAAAAAATGATATCTTTTATGATGATGAGATGATTCGGGTTTTGGGGAAGGGGAGTAAAGAACGGCTTGTCCCAATCGGCTCTTCTGCTATAAATGCTCTTAAAAACTACCTTACATTTGGCAGACCAATTATTGCCAAACCCGGAAGTGGAAATACTCTCTTTATAAACGCGAAAAGGGGTGGGGGGCTGACAAGAGTAGGAATCTGGAAGATTATTAAACAATACGCTGAACTTGCCGGACTCGAAAAGAGGGTTTATCCCCATATTTTCCGACACTCGTTCGCCACTCATTTAATCGAGGGTGGGGCAAACATCCGTGCAGTTCAGGAAATGCTTGGGCATACAGATATATCAGTTACCCAGATTTACACGCACATCGACATCACTTATATTCGTGAAGTTGTGCATCAATACCACCCTCGAGGATAGTTTCACACCTTGAATATCTTCAAGGAATTATTAACTTTAAACTTGAAATTACCGTGTTTTGTCTCGTGGATGATAAATCGATTTAATAAATAATCCAAACACAATCTGAACTCCGAATGAAAAAAATTCTCTTAATACCGGTGCTGATTCTCTTTGCTCTTATTCTCCACTCTTGCGGAAACGGGGACGAAGGTAACTCAGGACTGATTGGTGAAGATGCTTTCCCAATCGTTGGTGACGAAGGTTCAGGTAAAAAAGTTTTTGTCCATAATTTAAGTGATGGAAAGACCGAAGTTTTTGATGCGCTTAAAAATCTGACTCCTTTTTTAATTACGGGAACAGGAGAGCGGGGAAACTATTTTTTTGTCACAGGCAATGAGTATAACAAAACTGAAGGTTACATCGATTCGATCGTGGTTTACATTCATAATTATCAAGGCACAAGGGTTGTTCTTGGGTCTCCCAAGGTCTCGAAAATTTTCTCAAATATTCTCGACGGTAACACAATGAATCTGGTGCTTTACCATCTTGAACTTGTAAATCAGAGGATATACAGAGATAATTATATTATCGACAGCACGGGTAGAATCGTAAGCAAAGGGAAAGAAAAATTTGATTTGCTTCAAGGACAAATCCCTGATGTTCCGGCAATTAAGGTGAACAACACCTCCCCTGATGGTCTAAAAACCATCACAATCGAGCAGGGTGAACAAAACAAAATTCTCCTGATGGATAACAAGACGACACAGGTGAAACAGATTTTATCAACAACTCAGAAAATCGACAGGGTTTACTGGACACCCGATAAGGAATCGATAATTCTCCTTACTTCCAATCTTGATGTTCAAAAAACTGATAACGACACTTCGTCAACTCTTCTCGTCTATTCTTTAAAAAAGATGGATTATACAGCGAAGTTTTCCGGAAGAGGTTACAGAAATTTTTCAGTTAAAAAAGATAAACTTGTGTTCGACGACCTCGAAAATGAAAAAAGGTATGTCAGAATTTATGATCTGAAAAGCATGCGCGAACTCAGGCAAATTCGGATGAAAAACGGATGCAGTATCAGATTTTTACCATTTTATTGACTCAACATTGAATACATATTACAGATTATTACGCTATTCGTCAAAATATTGGAAGTATCTTTCCCTTTCAATTGTATGTACAATTATATTTGCTTTGTTGAATGGTGCATCGGTTTACCTCTCAATTCCTCTGCTCGATACTTTGTTTAATTCGGGGGCAGCAACCACATCAGCCGCCGAAACGGGAACAGTAAACGAGGTTTCAACTTCAATCTTACCCGATTTTATCCTCGATATTAAAGAGGGTTTCTCAAATTCCTTTAATGATTTTATTTTTGCCGGCGGTAAAACTGAGGCTCTATTCAGAATTTGTATCATAATTTTCGCAGCATTTATCCTTAAAAACATCGCGGGTTATTTCCAGGCATATTTTCTCAACTATGTTGAGCAGGGGATAGTAAGAGATTTAAGAGATGCAGCATATGAGCAATTGCACAAACTTCCCATAAGTTATTTTAAAAGTGAGCGGGTCGGAAATTTGATTTCGATCATCGTTAATGATGTAACTGCTGTGCAGAACAGTGTCTCTGCAACTTTTTTAAACTTGATCAGGGAACCCCTGTCAATTATTGTTTTTCTTGGCATTGCAATCAGTATAAGCTGGGAGCTGACTCTCATTTCCCTCGTCACCCTTCCGTTTAGTGCAGGGATTATCTCCTGGATCGGAATTAAACTCAGGAAATACAGTCAAAGGATTCAGGAAAAAATTGCTGATATCACCAGCGTGATTCAGGAAACAATTTCAGGGGTTAAGATAGTAAAAGCATTTGGAACCGAGAATTATGAGAACAACAAATTCAAAAAGGAGACAGGGGGCTACTTTAGAATGGTTCTCAAAATCACAAGAGTGAGAAACCTTTCTTCACCTATAACAGAAATTCTTAGTGTGGGTGTTGGAGTTGTTATCATCTATTACGGTGGTACCATGGTTCTTAATAATAATGAAATTAAGGCGAGTGAGTTTCTGGGCTTTTTATTCGCGATTTTTCAGTTGTTACCACCAATCAAGGAACTGAGTGGAGTAAACAATCGAATTCAGGAATCTTCAGCTGCAGGTGACAGAATATTTGAAATAATCGATACTCAGCCCGATATTGTGAATAAAGAAAAAGCCATTCCTGTAACTGAATTTAAATCTGAAGTGGTATTTGAGAAGGTTGGATTTGCCTACCCCGACGAACCCGGTGAAAAAGTATTGGAAAATATTAATTTTTCCGTCAACAAAGGGGAAGTGGTAGCGCTTGTAGGTCCCAGCGGTGGTGGAAAATCAACACTTGTTGATCTATTACCCCGTTTTTATGATGTAACTTCGGGTGCTATAAAGTTTGACGGAACAGATATCCGCGATCTGAAAATTGAAGACCTGAGGAAATTTATTGGAATTGTTACTCAGGAGACAATTCTCTTTAATGACTCCATTAAAAATAATATCTGTTATGGAAGCACCAACTTCAGCGAGGAAAAAATAGTTGAAGCTGCTAAAATTGCCAATGCCCACAATTTTATTATTGAAATGCCTAACGGATATGATACAGAGATCGGAGAGAGGGGAGTTAAACTCTCGGGCGGTCAGAGGCAGCGGCTTGCAATTGCCCGGGCACTTCTGAAAAATCCTGAAATAATGATATTCGATGAGGCAACAAGTGCCCTGGATAACGAATCCGAAAAACTTGTACAGGAAGCTCTCGACAGATTAATGAAAAGCAGAACTGTGGTTGTGATTGCGCACAGACTTTCAACCATTAAAAATGCCGATAAAATTTTAGTGCTTCAGGATGGAAATATAATCCAGTCAGGAAGTCACGACTCACTACTCGAACAAGGTGGTCTCTACAAAAAATTGTATGAGATGCAGTTTCGGGATAAATAAATTTTCAATCATCAAACAAAAGGTAAAAAACATGAAAAAAATCTATTCATTACTTGGAATCATCGCACTTGTAACCCTGTTTTCAGGTTGTGCATCTTCAGGGACCGATCAAATGGATGTTCAAGCAGGTGCACGAGCAAAAGTTAACGAGTTCCTTACAATCATGTCTTCAGAATCAAGACCTGCCACGATGATGGATTTTATATCACCATCATACATCAAAGCAGCAGGCTTAAATCCGAGTGAATACACCGTCAACACCTACTATCCAAAATCATTTGTGATCGAACAGGTTTTCCCTTCACCCGATCTTACAAATTCAGTTAATGTGGTGGCAACCATCTATGGTGAAAACAAAAGCTGGGCACACAGATTAACATTTGTTGTTCTCAACGAAGGTGACAAACTTGCCCTTTTCCCCGGCAAACATGCCACCGATACCAAATATGTTGATCCCTGGTATAAAATCGAAGAATATGTGAAATAATGCAGTAATCCAATAATTCAGTAATCCAATAATATATGTTGGAAAGGCTATTATTGGGGTTTTTGGCGTTAGTGTGAGGAGAGGTAATCGTCTCGATTGCCCTATGCAACATGAATTGGCATTAGAGTTGAATATTAATCGGGCATGAATTTAACTTCGTGCCCATTTTTGTTGTCTGAAAAAAATCCGTGGCCATCCGTGCTAAATCTGTGAAATGTGCGTAACCATCCTCATCGGCGAAAATCCGCTTAATCCGCACTCTATCCCCAAGAATCAAAAAAACAATTATGAACAATATTCATTTTTAATTATATTGGGATTGAATAACTTTTAATTTAATTTGTTGTGGATAATCCAGACCCAAACAAAACTCCGACATTCGACGAGATCGAAAATATAATCGATCAAGTTCGTGGATTGATCAATCAAAACCTCTCTCGAGGATTGATCTTAAGCGAACTTGACCGTCTGCTTGTCTCACTCTTTAACTTCCCCAACCAACTTCTAACAGAATCCATCTTTCTTGAGTTTTTTCCACACTATTTAAAACTTCTTAGTTGGTACCATCCGCAAGGACAACCTCCAAAAATAACCCGCCAACTCATAAAAAATTCTCGAAGGTTATACAACTTAGGCTCCGGAATATTCAGGAAGAACGAACTGAAGTTGGAAATCAAAAGAATTGAGGGTGAATTCACTGAAGTACTCACAGGCCTCAAGGGTGAAAATAGCGAAAAAGCCGGTTCTGCCACAGTCTTCCCGGTCATTGAGTCGGTGGAAGGTTCAGCAAACTTCACATATCTTGACAGCATTGATGTGAAAGTTACTCCTTCAAAAGGTGGTAACCGATTCATTGTTCATCCAACCTTTAAAGATGAAGATAGAGCGTTGATGGAACAGGTGAAAACTTCATTGGAAGCCGCTTTAAAAATGTTACACGGGGGCAGGGAGAAGCTTCCCACTGCTTTTGAAGTACAGGTTTTATTCAATTCCAAATTAGGAGTCTATTCCGGAAATTCATTTGGTGCTTTGTTGGCGATACACATCATTATTGAGCTAAATAAACTTCTGAAACCGAATATACTTCAACAAATCGTCCCATCCCTGGCTTTCACGGGAGCAGTAGATGCTTCGGGTGAAATAAAATCCGTTGGTAAAAAAAACATTGTCAGGAAGGTCCGTTCAGTTTTTTTTTCAAGTGTTTCCCGGTTTGTTCTCCCAAAGGCGGATGAACCTGCTGCACTCTCCCTCGTCACCAAACTGCAGGAGAAATGGCCCCAAAGAAAACTTGAGATTGTTGGCGTAAACAACATCTCTGAAATTTTCAACCGAAGGGATGTAATAAATATTTCGAGACGCCCGATTAGGGACAGAGTAAAGGATGGAGTAAAAAAATACAGATATGTCTCGCTTGTTCTGATTCCGATGATCTTGTTTCTTGGGTTTCTTTCAGCCAGAGAGTTTGATACTAATCCTGTTACATTTGAGCTTGATAAAACCAACTTGAAGATATTGAATAAATATGGGGTGGTTTTGTGGAGCTCGGTATTGTATTCCGAAAGTCACCGTGAATTTACTGAAATTGAGTTAAAATCCAGGATCAGGATCATTGACATCAATGGTGATGGAGTGAATGAAGTTCTGGCTGCAGGTGATATGATCGACTTTAAAGATGATCGCTCGGCAACGAACCTGCTTTGTTTAAGCAGTCACAAGGAAGAAATGTGGAGATTTTCTTTTAAGGATACTGTTTCGTCACCCAAAGAAAAGAATATTCCTGCCGAATATGGTATAAAAATCTATGACTCAGTTACCATAAACGGTGAAAAAAGACTTCTTGTTTGGGCAACAAGTACACCCACTTATCCGAATGCTCTTTTTTTTATTGATCCACTGTCAGGTGAAAAAGTTAGCGAGGCTGTCTGGCATGCGGGGTTTATAAATCAAGTCGGGCTCACTGATGTCGATGGTGATAATCTTCGGGATATAGTCTTTTGTGCAAAGGATAATGGCTTTGGCTACTTAAAAATAATTGCAGTTCATCTAAATATTTCTGAGAGTATGATCGAGTCCAGATCTGACTATATGCTTTATGGTAAGGCACCTGCAAGGCCCTTGCTTGAAATCGCCCTGCCTGTTACTGACTACATTGAGAGATTCACCGATTATAGTGTCGATTTCTTTCCACATCGAGCTGTGTCAGTTGATCACAAAGGGAAAATGGCATTTTATTCTAGATTTTCATACGATAGAAGATCAACTATGTACACGCTCATATTAGACTCGAAAACACACGAAATTGATTATTTCATCGAAGGGACATACAAGACTATTCGCGACTCCCTCGTTAACGCGGGAAAACTTCCTCTTCCTTACACCGATACAAAAGAATACACTGATATTTTAAAGAATGGTGTTAGGTATAAACTGAATGGGGAATGGGTTACATACGCTGAATACAAAAAAGCGAAAAAACTGTAAGTACCGAACCTGTAAATTAATAACATAATTTTAAAATTATTTTGTTGACTGAAGTTTATGAAATCATTAATTTCAACTTTGAATTAATCAGATTCTAATTGAAAGACACTCGGGAGTGAAGTATCACATATTAAAATTATTGACATCACCGGTTGATCCCCACAGCCAAAGACGAGAACTTAACAGCCTGATTGAAGACTGTTTTAAGATTGCAACGGTTCAAGTGAAGTATCAGTTATCAAAACTTCACAAACCGGGAATAATGGGGGACTTGACCGCAAAAGACATCGCCATTGATGCGATTGCACCCCTTTTTACACCGGCAGAAGATGGTTTAATTTATCATCTGACAGGTATATTAGCAACCTGGTCGCCTTCTGTTGAGTCGGAGGAGCAGGCCAGGTTCATGTTGATTTCTGTTCTTTCCCACAGGGTGAGGCAACACATCAATAGCATGATGAGAGAAAGTGACCCGTTTTTTGCAAAGATCCTCGATTCATTAAACTATCATATCAAAAAAGAGAAACTGATCAAGTCGGAGAAGCTCAAGGTAAGTTATATTTCCATCGACGATCCGGCAAAATGTACTGTTGACTACAAAACTTATGAGGATTTGTTAAATCTTAAGGCAACCTGTTTTACAATCAAACATATTTCAATTGTAGATATCCTCTCTCAACTTGAAGAGAATGAGGGTGATCCCGTTGCAATTCCTCTCCTTGCCCTGGCTAAAAGGATAAAAGAAGTAAATCTGGCATTCGAAAATCCAATAATCACTTGTCAGGCTACTGAGACAGAGTATGATATTGAACGACTTTCTTCCACTGCACAGCACACTGTATTCGAGAAATTGAGATATTCATATCTCGAAAAGGGAAAACTTTCTGAAAATGAATCCCTGATGATTGAGTCTGCCTTGCGGGAGATTATGTCTGATTTGAAAGATGGTGGGGTTAAAACGGGGTTATATCATTATATCGAATTGATTGACAACTCGATCACCCTTGAGATATACAAACTGAAATATCATAACATCCTGGAATACCTTCTAAAGGTAATGAAGAAGGAACTTGTGCATCTTCTTTCAGTCAAGAACGAATTGTCCGAATAACTGTTTTTTTTAACTATATTATAGAAAGAGATTACCATTCAAATGAACTTAATCCCAACAATATCCGATTACGATCTGTATTTGTTTATTTTTTACCCTGACCAACTCGGCGAGGTGAAAAGGGGGTATATTGACGGGAATAAAAAATATGTCGACTCCCTCGACCACTTTAGAGAACTTGCTATGACAATAAATGATTCAATCGCCGATTCTGACAGAGAACTCCTGAGCTCAAAAATTGGAGTTTACCGTCCTCATGATAATATCATTTATTTGTATCCGCATACATCCCCATCGGAAAGCAAAAAGCAGTCAAAAGTTCAATACCGGGCGGCATCTGTAGAAGTGGATGAAAGCATCACATCCAAAACCTTTTTCGATGCCAAAAAACACTACATGGTGAAAGCCAACATAAACCACCACTCCACAAGAATTTACATCTTCTCCAACTCAGGTGAAACCCTGCACAACATCACGCTACGCATCCACCCCGCAGGAACCCTCCACCATCTCGATGACAACACCCAACCACTCATCCTTGACGGAAGAGTTGAGATTGAACATATAAGTTTGGAGTTTCAACAATAAAAAAAGGCCACCTCTTTTTGAGGCAGCCTTCTCATTTCTTTGCATTCACACCCCCCCACAAAACAGGGAGATACGAATCTTTTTAACGGTGAACATTTCCCGTTATGGACCCCTTTGTTGTTCTGTTCTTATTATTATTAAGGGCGATTAAAACATTTTGCACATGCGGATATATAGTCATAAAAATTGCTCTTTCGGAAAAAGAGTGATCAAGGTTAATTGGATTGGACGAGGAACGAACATTTGCTACAAACATATCACTTCGACGAGTCTGAAATAAATTAATCGTGAATATCTTTTCAGATCGTTAGGATCTCCCGAAGGGATGCCTTCGGCAGTATTCAAAAAACAAGTGGAACTATCCATCTTTAATGCAATTTATCTTGCAACCGCAATCGGGACTATTACTACTCCTCCATCAAATAAAATTTTCCTTCATCCCTTCGATTTCCCCGAATTCTATTGTCTGGAATAAAAACTTTTCATAACATCAAAAACCGATTTATATAAATGTGCTTAAACACTAATTCACAAAATGAGCTAAAACGAATGAATAGTTCAGAAATAATCATTTATTCCTCAGAGGATGGAACCGCAAAAATACAAGTTCACTTAGTCGATGAAACAGTCTGGCTTACGCAGGATCAAATGGCGGAACTGTTTGGAAAGGCAAGAACTACTATCGTTGGCCATATCCAGAATATATTCAAAGAAGGTGAATTAATAGAAGAAGTGGTATGTCGGGAATTCCGACAGACCACTAAACATGGTGCTATCAAAGGAAAGACTCAGGAAGTTTTCACTAAATAGCTACGAAGATTTATTCCCCTTCAGGGAAAAGGGGATTGTGGAGGGACGATCATTTTCTACGAACATACCACCTGCCCGAGCAGTTTTTCAAGAATAATCCGCGATAATCAGCTTTATCCGCTTCATCCGCGTTCGATGCTCCCATTTTCATCTTGCAGACGGCAATCGGGACGATCACCACTCCTCACACTAACGCTCAAAAATCCCCCTCTGCGAAAATCTCCCAAAGGGATGCCTTTGGCACGTTTAATCTGCGTGTATCTGCTTCCCCTATCTTACTCAGTTTCATCTTGCAGGCGGCAATTGAGACGATTACCATTCTTTCAATTCCATATACTTCCATGGCTCGTCAAGGGTTTTGAATCCGAACTTTGCATAGAGTCCATGGGCATCCTTAGTGGCGAGCATGATTTTACAGCCTTTTACACCGGGATAATCGATAATAAACCTCATAAGGTTTTTTGAAATTCCTTTTCCCCGATGCTCTTCTAGGATGAAAACATCAGCAAGATATGCAAATCTTGCATAATCAGTCACAACTCTCGCAAAACCAATCATCGTATCACCAAAATAAACACTAAAGCAGAGGGAATTTTTAATTGCCCGGATAATCGTCTCAGGTGCAAGATGTGATCCCCAATAACTTCGTTTGAGAAAATCCACTACTACCTCGTAATCAATTTTTTCACTGTCGGTAGTGAATGTGAATTCTCCTAAAGTTTTCTCTCGTATCATTTAGAAATACCTCCAAAATTCAGGACATTTAGTCAGGGGAAATAATCAATAATTATTGATATTTGCTGCACTTAAATATACAATATCTAACAGAAAAATTCATGATTTTGCATTAATAATTTCCGTTTTCTCTACCCATAGGTGACCCCAGCCGGGGCCAAATTCATCATTTGTTGGACATCTACCCATAGGGCACCCCATCCGGGGCGTTTTTTGATTGTTCGATTATTCTCTACCCATAGGTGACCCCATCCGGGGCCAAATTCATCATTTGTTGGACATTGTTACCCACAGATGACCCCATCCGGGGCCAAATTCATCATTTGTTGGACATCTACCCATAGGTGACCCCATCCGGGGCGTTTTTTTGATTGTTCGATTATTCTCTACCCATAGGTGACCCCAGCCGGGGCCAAATTCATCATTTGTTGGACATCTACCCATAGGGCACCCCATCCGGGGCGTTTTTGATTGTTCGATTATTCTCTACCCATAGGTGACCCCATCCGGGGCGTTTTTTTGATTGTTCGATGATTCTCTACCCATAGGTGACCCCTCCGGGGCCAAATTCTAAAATTGTTGGAATGTTACCCATAGGTGACCCCATCCGGGGCCAAATTCATCATTTGTTGGACATTGTTACCCACAGATGACCCCATCCAGGGCCAAAATCTTTATTTGTTGGACATCTACCCATAGGTGACCCCTCCGGGGCCAAAATCTTTATTTGTTGGACATCTACCCATAGGGCACCCCATCCGGGGCGTTTTTTGATTGTTCGATTATTCTCTACCCATAGGTGACCCCATCCGGGGCCAAATTCATCATTTGTTGAACATCTACCCATAGGGCACCCCATCCGGGGCGTTTTTTGATTGTTCGATTATTCTCTACCCATAGGTGACCCCTCCGGGGCGTTTTTTGATTGTTCGATTATTCTCTACCCAAGGGTGACCCCTCCGGGGCCAAAATCTTTATTTGTTGGACATCGTTACCCATAGGTGACCCCTCCGGGGCCAAATTCATCATTTGTTGGACATTGTTACCCACAGATGACCCCCTCCGGGGCCAAATTCATCATTTGTTGGACATCTACCCATAGGGCACCCATCCGGGGCGTTTTTTTGATTCTTTAAAATCTCCTCTGCGAAAATCTCCCAAAGGGATGCCTTTGCCACGACTAATCTGCGTGTATCTGCGTCCCCTCCATTCGTGGCCATCCGTGTAAAATCCGTGAAATCCGTGGAACTATCCTTCCTTTAACCTACTTTCCCCCCCTATGGAACTGATTCTAAAAGATAGTTGTTAAATTTTTATAATAAATCTTGACTTTTTTGTACAGATTTGATAAATTTACATATCGGATATTTGAAATTTTAGAGAGACAAGGAAATTGCATGAGTAATACCGAGATAAATGAGATAGAGCAATTAGCGAATCAGGAGTACAAATATGGATTTGTAACTGATATCGATGCTGATACATTTCCTCCGGGTTTAAATGAAGATGTAGTCAGGGCACTTTCTGCAAAGAAGGAAGAACCTGAATGGATGCTTGAACTTAGATTAAAAGCCTACCACCAATGGCTCAAAATGGAAGAGCCAAAATGGCCAAATGTTAACTATCCTCCTGTGGATTTCCAGGCGATAAGTTATTATTCGGCACCTAAACAAAAAAAGAAACTCAACAGTCTTGATGAGGTTGATCCCGAGATATTAAGTGCATTTGCAAAACTTGGAATCCCCCTCGCAGAGCAGAAGATTCTGGCAAATGTGGCAGTTGATGCCGTGTTTGACTCAGTTTCTGTAGCAACCACTTACAAAGCAAAATTAAACGAACTTGGAATCATTTTCTGCTCGATGTCTGAAGCTATTAGAGAGCACGGCGATCTTGTAAGAAAATATCTCGGATCGGTGGTTCCTGCCGCTGACAATTTTTATTCAGCTTTAAATGCTGCGGTTTTTAGCGATGGTTCATTTGTTTACATCCCCAAGGGTGTCAGATGTCCAATGGAGCTTTCCACTTATTTTAGAATAAATGCAGCCAACACAGGCCAGTTTGAAAGAACGCTGATTATAGCTGATGACTATTCTTATGTAAGTTATCTTGAAGGTTGCACTGCTCCAATGCGTGATGAAAATCAGTTGCATGCAGCAGTTGTTGAACTTGTGGCGATGGACAATGCCCAGATAAAATACTCGACAATCCAAAACTGGTATGCCGGTGATAAACAGGGCAAAGGCGGTATCTACAATTTTGTAACCAAACGAGGAAATTGTAAAGGTGTTAACTCAAAAATCTCCTGGACTCAGGTAGAAACAGGTTCTGCAATTACATGGAAATATCCAAGTTGCCTCTTGACAGGGGATAATTCAATTGGCGAATTTTATTCGGTTGCGGTTACAAACAACTTTCAGCAGGCTGACACCGGCACGAAGATGATCCATATCGGGAAAAACACCAAAAGCACTATTGTTAGTAAAGGAATTTCTGCCGGATTCAGCAACAACACCTACAGAGGTTTGGTAAGAATAGGCAAAAAAGCTGTTAATGCCAGAAACTACTCACAATGTGATTCCCTTCTGATTGGTGATAAATGTGGTGCCCACACTTTCCCTTATCTTGAAGTAGGCAACCCGGGAGCAATTGTGGAGCATGAAGCAACCACCTCAAAAATTGGTGCGGATCAGATATTTTATCTGAACCAGAGGGGACTTGCCACCGAAGACGCTGTGAGTATGATCGTAAATGGTTATTGTAAAGAAGTATTTAAAGAATTACCGATGGAGTTTGCCGTTGAAGCTACCAAACTCCTCAGCATAAGCCTTGAAGGCAGTGTTGGTTAATATAAATTAGAAAGAACTTAAAAAAATGATTGAAATAAAAGATTTAAGAGCTGCCATTGATGGCAAGGAAATTTTAAGAGGTGTTAATCTTACCGTAAAACCGGGTGAGGTTCATGCCATCATGGGACCAAACGGTTCAGGGAAAAGCACACTTGCTCAAGTTCTCGCAGGAAAAGAAGATTATGAAGTTCTTGGAGGAAGTGTAACTTTCAACGGTAAAGACCTTTTTGAACTCAAAGCAGAAGACAGAGCAAGAGAGGGAATGTTCCTCGCATTTCAATATCCTATTGAGATCCCCGGAGTTTCAAATGTGAATCTCTTAAAAACCGCTGTCAACGAGATCAAAAAATACAGAGGTGAAGAGCAGATAGATGCTCTTGATTTTCTTAAAATGATCAAAGAGAAAATGAAACTTGTAGAGATGCCACAAGATTTGTTGAACCGTTCTGTAAATGAAGGTTTTTCAGGTGGTGAGAAAAAGAGAAATGAAGTTTTTCAGATGGCAGTGCTTGATCCTAAACTCGCGATTCTCGATGAAACTGATTCCGGCCTCGATATCGACGCATTAAGAATAGTTGCCAACGGTGTAAATTCATTAAGAAAACCAACCAACGCATTTATCGTCGTAACCCATTACCAGAGACTGCTCGATTACATCGTCCCTGATTTTGTTCATATCCTCTACAAAGGAAGAATAATTAAATCAGGCGACAAATCCCTCGCCCTCTTCCTGGAAGAAAAAGGATATGACTGGGTAAAAGACCATGTTGATGAATTTATTGCAGTTTAAGGCAGGGAATAAATGAGTAATACAACTGAATTCAAAAAATGGTATTCCGAGAGCTTTAAGAAGTTTGAGGAAAGCCTGAATGGAGAAACGAAGCTTCCGCTTCACCAGACGAGAAGAACCGCACTGGAAGAGTTCCAAAATGCAAAATTTCCGACTGTAAAAGATGAGGAATGGAAATACACAAATGTTTCGTCGCTTCTTAACCACAAATTTGTTGATGTAATTGGCAAATCATTTGACAATGGAAATGTTGACCTTGAGAAATATCTCTTCAACAAGAGAAACTTTTACACAATAGTATTCATTAACGGCGTTTATGATGAAGTTAATTCTCAGGAACTTGATGAACCGGGAATAACACTTTGTAATCTTAAAACTGCAATTAAAAAATACCCGGAAGAGATAAATCTCCACATTGGCAAATTTGCCAAAGCTGAAGACAGTATTTTCACTGCCCTCTCAACAGCCTGTTTGAACGACGGGGTATTCCTAAAAGTAAAATCAGGCAAAGCCCTCGACAAACCTGTTCAGGTGCTCTATGTAAACTCGGGTGGTGATAATCTTTTGATTCAGCCCCGTAACCTTTTTGTGATCGGTAAAAACGCTCAGGCAAAAATAGTTGAATCATATTATTCTGAAGGTGAAAGTGAATATTTTACCAACAGCGTAACCGAAACTTATGTTGACCAAAACGGTATCCTCGAACATGTGAAAATACAAGAAGAGAGCCTCAAAGCATTCCACATTTCGACCACCGAAATAGATGTGGAAAAAGAGAGCATCTATTCCTCCTACAACATTAATTTCGGCGGAAACCTCGTGCGTAACGACCTCAACGCCCGTTTCCATGGTGAATACGGACACTGCACACTTAACGGGTTGTACCTCGCCGACGGTGAACAACATATTGACAATCATACTCTCATCGACCATGCAGTGCCAAATTGTGAAAGTCATGAGATGTATAAAGGAGTGCTTGACGACAGCAGCCGTGCCGTGTTCAACGGTAAAGTGCATGTGTGGAAAGACGCCCAAAAAACAAATGCCTTCCAGGAGAATAAAACTGTAATTCTCTCTGACAGCGCAAGAGTTGACACAAAACCTCAACTCGAAATCTTCGCAGACGATGTAAAATGCTCCCATGGTGCAACAATCGGTAAACTAAGCGAAGAAGGACTCTTTTATCTTAGAGCCCGCGGAATAGGCGAGGAACTGGCAAAAACAATGATTATTAATGCATTCGCAAACGATGCTGTTCACACCATCTCAATAGCAGATGTCAGAGACCGGATCGAAGAGCGGGTGGCAATAAAACTTGCAAAAAATTGAAGTTAAAAAATGACTGAAGAAATAAATAGGGCGGCATACAGCCATTTTGATCCGGAACTGTTCAGGAAAGATTTTCCTGTTCTGCATCAAAACATTCACGGCAAGCCGCTTGTGTATTTAGACAACGCCGCGACCACACAAAAACCACAAGTGGTAATTGATACAATCGCAGAATATTACAAAGGCTACAACTCAAACATCCACCGTGGTGTTCATCAGTTAAGCCAAAAAGCAACCGACGAATACGAAAAGGCTCGTGTTAAGATTCAAAAGTTTCTTAACGCACCAAAAAGCCGGGAGATAGTCCTTTTAAGAGGAACAACAGAGGCAATTAATCTTGTTGCTTCAAGTTATGGCAGGAAGTTCATAAAATCTGGTGACGAGATAATCATCTCTGAGATGGAACACCACTCAAACATAGTTCCATGGCAGATGTTGTGTGAGCAGACGGGTGCAGTTCTAAAGGTTATTCCGATGAATGATCTTGGTGAACTAAGGATGGACGAGTATAAAAAACTCCTCACTGAAAAAACAAAAATTGTATCTGTTGTGCATGCTTCAAATACTCTTGGAACAGAAAACCCTGTTGAAGAGATTACCCGTTTAGCGCACACAGTCGGTGCAAAAGTTTTGATCGATGGCGCTCAAGCGGTTCAACACTTTAAAGTGGATGTACAAGCAATAGGATGCGACTTTTATGCCTTCTCGGGACACAAACTCTACGGACCCACCGGTATCGGAGTTTTGTGGGGAAGGGAAGAACTGCTCGAAGTGATGCCTCCATATCAGGGAGGTGGCGATATGATCCTTTCAGTTACATTCGACAAAACTGTTTATAACGAAATACCATATAAGTTCGAAGCAGGTACACCAAACATAGCCGATACCATCGCTCTTGGCACAGCAATCGATTATATCGAATCCATCGGAATAGATCAAATTTCAACATATGAAAGTGAACTCTATTTATACGCTGAAGAAACTATACTGCCCATTGATGAAGTAACTCTTATCGGTTGTGCTGAAAAAAAGGGGAGTGTATTCTCCTTTAAGTTAAAAGATGTGCATCCACATGATGTTGGAACCATTATGGATATGGAGGGAGTTGCGATCAGGACAGGGCACATGTGCACACAACCCGTAATGAAACACTTTGGTGTTCCGGCGCTCTCAAGAATCTCAATCGGGCTCTACAACACAAAAGCCGATATCGATCGTGCAGCAGAAGGAATAAAAAAAGTTTTGGAGGTATTTGCCTGATGAATGAAGAATTAAAAGAGATTTACCAACAGGTAATTCTTGACCATAACAAAAGCCCAAGAAACTTCCGAAAGATTGATCCCTCCACCCACTCGAGTGAAGGATTAAATCCTCTGTGTGGTGATCATGTGTTTATTTATCTGGATATCCAGGATGGAGTGATAGCAGATATATCCTTCGATGGAAACGGATGTGCCATATCAAAATCCTCTGCGTCAATAATGACCGCTGAACTCAAAGGAAAAACAGTGGAAGAAGCTGAAATAATCTTTAACCAATTTCATGACATGGTAACGGGCAAACTGACAGATGAAGAAGAAATTGAGAATCTTGGAAAACTTTCAGTCTTTCAAGGTGTAAGGGATTTCCCTGTCAGAGTAAAGTGTGCTTCACTGGCATGGCATACAATGCATGCAGCACTTCACAGCGAAACAGTAGTAACCACGGAGTAAACAGATGGCATTAATAGAAATTGAAGAATTGCAGGAACGCGTAATTAATGCACTTAAATCGTGTTATGATCCTGAAATACCCGTGGATATCTGGGAACTTGGTTTAATATACCATCTCAAATTTGACATGGAACGAAATCTCATAGTCGAGATGACTCTTACAAGTCCGATGTGTCCCGTAGCTGAAAGTCTCCCTTCAGAAGTAGAGGCTAAATTAAGGACTGTTGAGGGATTAAATGATGTCAAAATAAAACTTGTCTGGGATCCACCATGGGATAAAGACATGATGAGCGAAGTCGCTCAACTTGAACTTGGATTTTTATAACAAACAACCTGTCAAATAAGGACAGAGATCAAACCCTAATAGCAAAAGCTAACAAGGAGCTATAATGTTAAATACACTTAAATCACCACTATATGACGAAGCAGCTGTACAGCACATGAGGGATGAACTCGTGGCAGTTGGTTTCGAAGAAGCAAGAACCCCCGAAGCTGTTGATGACGCCATTCTTAACAACCCCGGAAAATCTGTATTCGTTGTAATCAACTCAGTATGTGGATGCGCTGCAGGGTCAGCAAGACCAGGCGTATCTCTTGCGCTTCAGCATGATACAATCCCCGACAAATATTATACAGTGTTTGCAGGTCAGGAACGCGATGCAATAGATCGCTTGAGATCCTATATCAAAGGATTTCCACCCTCTTCACCATCAGCCGCACTATTCAAAGATGGAGAGCTTGTTTATTTCCTGCCCAGACTTGACATAGAAGGAAGAACCGCAGCTGAAATCTCACAGGATATTATGGTTGCTTTCGAAAAACATTGTTCTGCAACAGGTCCATCCATTCCGGCTGATCAATTCGAAAAAGTGTTGTATGCCAAAATGTGCGGTTCTAAAATTCCTCTTTACAAAGGATAAATTTTTCGAATGAAATTCAGTTCACAAGAAGAATACGGCTTGAGACTCTTACTAAGGATAGCAAAATCATCCTCTTCTGCAGGAATGACAATTCCTGAACTTTCCGAGGCAGAGGGTCTTAGCAGCGCTAACACTGCAAAATTGTTGCGGCTTCTTCGAATGGGTGGATATATCGATTCTCTAAGAGGGATGCGGGGGGGCTACAAACTCTCCCGCACACCCGGTCAAATATTAGTGGCTGATGTTTTAAACGACCTCGGAGGCAGACTTTTTGACAATACCTTTTGCACCGATCATTCCGGCAACGAATCCTCTTGCACACACGACATTGATTGCTCTGTCAGAGTGCTCTGGGGCATGATCCAAAGAGTGGTTGACGGTGTCCTCAAACAAACAACCCTCGACGATCTCATGCACTCCGAAACGCGTGTTCATCAAAAACTCTCTCCACTCGTCACCGACTCCATAGATGCCTTCACTGCCGTCAAAGAAATGAAAATGATTATTTAATGCAATAATCCAATAATGCAGTAATCCAATAATGTTTAGGGGGAACGGATATATACTGATTAGACGGAGTTACGCAGATGGGGATTTTAAACAATCAAAAAACGCCCGAATGGGGTATCCTATGGGTAGAGGTCCAAGAAACGAAGAATTTGGCCCCGGATGGGGTCATGTATGGGTAGCAGGTGTCGTATGGGTAAAGAAAAATCAAAAAACGCCCCGGCAGGGGTGCCCTGTGGGTAGAAGAATTTGAATCGGTACCGCCAATTCATTATCCCCGGCGGGGATTTGATATTCGTAGCCATGCTCATCTCCAACCCCAAAATTATCCCCGGCGGGGCCAAATCTTCATTTGTTGGACATTCTCTACCCATACGGCACCCTGCCGGGGCGCATTTTGATTTTGAAATTATTCTACCCATAGGTGACCCCTCCGGGGCCAAATTCTTCATTTGTTGGAAATTCTCTACCCATACGGCACCCCTGCCGGGGCGCATTTGGATTTTGCAATTATTCTACCCATAGGTGACCCCTCCGGGGCCAAATTCTTCATTTGTTGGACATTCTCTACCCATACGAGACCCCATCCGTGGCCAAATTCTTCATTTGTTGGATATTCTCTACCCATACGGCACCCCTTCCGGGGCGCATTTATATCGAAGAACATATCACCAGCCCACAGGCAGGCTTGATACTTCTCTAACGGTTAATCATTCTGAATAGGGCAATCGGGACGATTACCCCTCAAGACTCTCACGCCCTTTCATTCTGCAGAAGGCAATCGGGACGATTACCACTCCTCACTCTTACGGCATAAAATCCGCTTAGAATTATCCCTTAATCATGATAAGGATCATTTTGGTTTTTTCGAGAGCGACAAGACCATGAGGGATGTTGGCAGGCAATTTGATAATTGTACCTGTTTCAACGATATAAGGTTCTCCACCAATCTTTATTTCCATTTTTCCTTCAACAACATTTACAAGTGCATCATAAGGTGAAGAATGTTCTGTGAGATTCTCGTCTTTGTCAAATGCAAAGAGAGTTACATTTCCCGAAGGATTTTTTAATAATTGTCTGCTTACTATTGATTTTTCTGAATAGTTAATTAATTCAGATGCTATTCCGTTTAAGTCTGTAGTTGACATGATTGATTCCTTTTTTTTGAGTACTTGAGTGACTCGAGTACTTGAGTAACTCGAGTGAATTGAGTTCTAAAGTTCTGAAGTTCTGAAATTCTGAAGTTCTGAAGTTCTAAAGTTCTGAAATTCTGAAATTCTGAAGTTCTAATAATTATCCAAACATGTGATCAAGTTTGTGTTTTGCTTCGGGTGACATTTTATGGGGTGTCCACTCCGGTTCCCACACGAGATCGATAAAAATTCTTAATTCTGGAAATGCCTGTTGAAGTTGTCTTTCAGTCCATTCAAGAATACTGTCGTGCATGGGGCACCCGGGTGTAGTCAGTGTCATTTTAACAAGAATAACATCTTCTCTGATTATCACTTCGTAAATTAAGCCCAATTCGACAATATTTAGACCCAATTCGGGGTCAATAACTTTTGTCAGTTGTTCCAGTACTTCTTCTTTAGTTGCCATTTGAATCTTTCTTGACATAAATTGAAACTATGTTATATGAAAACAGGAGTGCTCCTCCGAGATAGAGGATCAAGCCACCAAGCAGTACCTCACCGATACCTAAAATTAATCCAACCAATATTATGAACAATGCTGAATTGGTGAGATAATATTGTGTTTTGGTGAGACTGTTGTTGAGCAGGTCTTTGAGGAGTGGAACTTTGCTAAGCCCAACCTTGCTGCTGTAATAATGAAACCAGATGAGGAACGGGATGATTTTATACATCTGTCCAAAGATCAGTTGGGTGATAAATCCAAAAATAAAGATGAACCCATATATGATGTTAGGGTTCATATCACCATAAATCCCTTCACCACTGCTGAAGAGTAAGGAGATTCCGAGTGCCAGTCCAACTACAAGCGCCGTGTATGCAAAAAGGGAAAATTTGATTCCAAGATCAAGATTCTTTTTCATTCTCTTTTTAATGATGAGCACAATCTGATAAAAGAAGAGAATGAATCCCAGAGCTATCATAGGAGCAAAAATATAATCTGATACTTCTGAGAGACCAAAAATTCTGAAAAGCGAAAATCCCGTTACGCCTGCATTTAGAAGGATAAAAACTCCCCAGGCCGGTTTAACGGAGTAACCGTGTGAAAGGGTGAACATCGGAATCAATTTCATAGAAACACCGGCGATTACCATTCCGATCCAGCCGGCTACCCCGAGGTGAGCATGTACAGTCAAAAGGGACAGATGATCTCCGGAAATGAAAGGGAAACCGAGATTAATAGCAAGCAAAAGCCCCAAAAGCACAGTGAGGAAGAGATAAATATTTGATGCTATTAAAAAGATTCCCGTTAAATTTCTTTTTTCACCTTTGCCAAGCGTGATTCCAAGATTGATGAGGAAGAGAATTATTGCAAACACGAGCATACTTCCGCCAACCACCATCATCGTACCAAACTCAAACAGATAAAAGGATGTCACGAGCAGAATCATTCCCGCGAGGTGGAAGAAATATTGTATATAAGCTAATAATTCGGAATGGAGTTTCACTTTCATGATAATCGAAATCAGTTGAAAGATTGCGCCAAAGATTGTAAGTGCGATCCACCCCAGAATTGTAAGGTGAGTTACCGCTAAAACAACAGGAGAAAAATGATGACCACGCAACCCGCCATAGTCAACGATCATCATCAACACCGCTGCGATCAACGACACAATAGCCGTCAAAAAATAGAGGGAGACGAGTTTAAATGACGGGGACAGTTTTGTTGCGAATCCTGGTACCATTTTAAAGTTTCCTGGTTATTACCACTTTATAATAGTTTTCGTTGATTTTGTTGGTAACAGCTTCCCAGCCAATTTCGTCAAGTTTTTCATAAAGCATCATTGGTTCGCGGTGGTGGTGAACAAGCAGTATCGATTTTTCATCCATATCACGAAGTTTTTCGAGAATTACCATCATCGGCTCAGGAGGTGTAAGTTCCCTGACATCAATTTCCACTACGGTTTCAATTTTTGAAATTGTGGGAGATTCCTGAGATGGTGCTTCGAATCCTGCATCAGATTTGAAAAAATAAACATTAAAGATGCCGTCAACATTTTCAGTAAAATGATTGAATCCTCTTTTCCCAAGTACATTGTAGAGGGGAAGTGGTTCAAAAGTATTTATCAGGTGTAATATTTCTCCGTCTTTAAGGGTGTCAATATTTTTCATTATCAGGGAAAAAGGGTCAACACCCGAAGCAAGAGAGGGTCTTACATCAAGTTCAAGTTTTGGTGCTGAGTTAATAAAATCGGGTTTTGTTGTTGTATTCATCATTTATTCCATCGTAATTAAGCTGAGAGTTTTGATTTGTTAATTTCTTCAGTCGCTTCCATTCTAAGTTTAATTTCATCGTTGAAGAGGTTTTCAATTTTTTTTACTGATCTGTCTTTGATGTCTTCAAGGCTTGTGGACGAAAAAAGTTCATAAACCATCTGCCTTAATCCATCCCATTCATGATGAACGGGACAGGGGTTATCGGGGTTACATCGTTTAAAGCCAAGGATACAAAAATTAAAGATATCGAGTCCATCGAGTGCGTCAATGATATCGATAAGTTTAATTTTTGAAGCGGGTTGAACAAGTCCAAATCCACCACCATTGCCTCTTCTTGAATCGACAAGCCCGGCAGTTACCAATTCTTGAAGTATCTTACCTGTAAAATCTTTTGGGATAGTCAGAACGGATGATATCTCACCCGTTGAGAGTGTTGCACCATAAGGGAGTGTCGAAAGCAGCAAAACTGTCTGTAAACCGTATTCACATTTTTTTGAGAAAATCACTTTGTTCCTAAAAATCTTTCTTTTTGAATTTGTAGAGAGCACCACTTAGTGGCATCAATGTCCAAAGTGTCAAGGCAGTGATAGAGACTACAGAGCCGGTAATTGACTGAAAATAATCCTGGAAAATTGCCCCGGTGTAGCCCATCAACGCAGAAGCATCCAAATGGATGAGGCAGAAGATTCTCGCCAGATCAATTGGATTAAATGAACTTATTATTAGCAGAGGCAGTTCGAGTGGATAATCTGCGAAGAAAACGGAGATTCCCAAAATAAAACCATCATAAAGCAGAGCGAGCAAAAACCAGATTGTTATCGAGAGTCCAAATCCTTTTGCTTTATCATCCTGCAATATTGCAATAAAAAAAGCGAGAGCGAGAAAAATCAATGTAATAAAAAAGCTGGATGAAAGAAGAGCTCCTATTGCGGGAAGTGATTCAACATCGAGATTTGAAAAAATTAAAAAAGGAACTGTGATCCCTATTAACTGGGAAAATACCAATGGGAGTGCCACACCCAGCCAGATACCGGTAACAAGATTTGCCCTTTTTACGGGTTGTGTCAACATAAAAAGGATGTATCCTTTGCTGTTGTAGTAAAATGTGGTTCCGTAAAGCAAAGTTAAAAGGGGCATAAACGAGACATTTATGCTTAGAATATTTGCAATCACTCCCGATGTTTCACTATTGAAATAAAACAGGAGCGAAGTAAACAGTGAGAAAAACAAAAGATAAAAAATCACAAGTCGTGATCTCATCACATCTCTTGTCTGATATTTAAATATTTTGATCATATCAGACATGGTGAAAACTCCATTTTAATTATGTTCGCAACAGCTTTTTCGAGTGAAGGTGTTTCCTGGATGTTTTTTAGCTCCGTTACACTCCCTTTGTAGCGTACACATCCTTCGAGCATAAAAATCACCTCATCGGCGAGTTCATCAACTTCAGGCATAATGTGGGAAGTGAGAAGAACGGTAACACCCTCATCGTTAACTTTCCGAATTTTATCTTTCAGAAGGATTGAAGCTGAAGGGTCGAGAGATGATGTTGGTTCATCCAAAATAAGGAGAGTTGGTCTGAACATAAAAGCGATGGCTGCAGAAAGTTTTTGAAGAGTGCCACCTGAAAGGTGTTTTATTTGTTTGTTTTTATACTCTTCCAATCCAAAAGCTTCATACAGTTCCAGATCATAATCCTTAACATCAGTTCTTAAGTCTTGAAGGAGTTTAATCGATTCCTTCACCTTAAGGTTTGCGGGGAAACCATGATTTTGTGGCAGATATCCAATTTGTTTTCTGTATTGGTCACTGTTTTTAATTGTTGAACCTCCCACAGATATTGAACCTGATTCGGGAATTACAAGTCCCAGAATTGATTTTAACAAAGTTGTTTTGCCTGAGCCATTAGGTCCAACAATGGCTGTTACCGAACCGGAGTGAATTTCGATGTCGATCGATTTAAGCACCTGATGGTGTTTATAAGTTTTTTTTAATCCTGTAATAGTTATCATACAATCCTCCTCATCACCGGTTTTTCATCAATCAATTGTTTTGGTGTAAGCGATGGAAAAACCCTTTCGGCAAGGTCGAGCAACTTTGTGAATAATCCCCTCATCAGGATGAGGGAGGGTTTATATTCAGTCACAATTACCGAAAAAAGAGATACAGGGTGATAGGGGACATCACCAAAACCATCTTTATTGAGGTCGTATCCTGCATAGTTATCCCAGTAGTTTTCTGTGAAAGTATTAAAATTTTGTTTTGAATTAGTTGCGACATCAAAATTATTGGAATAAAAACTGTTCCCGGTAAATTGATTGTCCATCGAGTTAGCCATAAGATCAATTGCCCAACCGTTTTTTACAAAAATGTTTTTTTCGATTAGTGATCTTCCCGAAGCCTCCATGTAGATGCCTTTGGTATTTCCGGAGAAAGTGTTTTTTGATACATGTGATTGATTGATATCCTTTAATAACAGTCCGTAGGAAGCCGGCCCCTTGTTATTAAAGAATAAGTTCTCAACCATCTCAATTTTTGAGGAGTACATCACCGCCACACCTGCACCATTTTCGGAGAATCTGTTCTTAAAATAAGAACAATTGTCAGAGAACATAAAATGTAATCCATAGCGGATATTGTTTTTGGCAGAATTTCCTTGAATCAGGTTATTTTTGCTAAACTCGAGATAAATGCCATCGCGGTGACCGGAGATTTTGTTTCCGATAATCTGAATTGAATCACAATTCCAGAGATGAATTCCGTTACCGGAGTTTGTCTCTGACTTTGCAAATGAGTGGATAACATTGTTCACAACCTTTATTGAGGTTGTTTTTTGCAGATAGATACCAAAAAAGTTGTTGTAAAGGTCATTGTTCTCAACAGTACAGTTGGAAACCTCTTCAAGTCTGATTGCTGCGTTTTCAAATTTATAACCAACTTCAGAATTTATCAGTCGAAATCCAAAGATCTTTACTCCATTTGATCTTACAAAAAAGATGGAACCTTTGCCCCCGGCATTTATCACGGGAAGATTAACTCCCGTGATAATGAGGGGTTTCTGAATTTTAATATCTCTTTCAAGATACTCACCTTTCAATACCAGAATAGTGTCTCCTGGTTTTGCCATGGAAACAGCCGTTGTAATCGATTTGATTTTTTCGCTCTTGCCAACCTTTATCGTGGATGCAAGAGTTGAAATCGAAAACAGGAGAATTAAGCTGAAAAGTGAAATTAGTCGCATTTTATTTGAATTCTTTTAAAAGTTTATCCCAGCTATAGTGAACCCCTTTTTCATCTTTTACGGTTGATTTTGCTTTTTCATGGGTGGTAAAAGCAGCAAGGTTTGCACCCATGGGACTGCTTATTTCATCGCTGATAACAAACATTGCACTTTTTGCATCAATTAATACATCAGGTTGTAACATTGATGTAACATAAACAGCGCTTTCCTTTGCATCATATTTATCAGGCATCTGAGAATATTGGACGAGGCACTCTATTGAGTCAAATTTAAACACTTTTCCTTTGGGAGTAATGAGTTCACTTCCAAATCTGTGATCTGTAATTAGCATTTGACAAAAAGCACAGTTATCGGTACCGTAATTGATGGGCACGGGATCGGTTCCTGCACAGCCAAGTGCAAAAAATGAAGCAATAATCAGAGTAATGAGATGGATTTTCATGCTTGTATTCCTTTGTTTTTTCTTTCGTTAAGATACGAAAATCCGAACAATAACACAGACATTCCAATAAATGCACTTCCGATCCACGGGAGGGAGGTGGCATTTATATTAAGAAGTTGTTTACTTCCAATAAATGGTGGTTGATAACTCATTCCCGGCACTTTTATCGGGGCGTCAGGATTCAGATTATGTCCATAGTCGTATTCCCACATGTAAAAATCGTACATTCCGACAACACCAAGAAGGATAATGAGAATAATTAGCGTAAGAATCGAGCGGCTGCCTCCTTTGTATGCAACAAGAAGACCGAGAAAAGTGAGAGTCACAATGATGTATGGCATAAAAACAAGTTCCGGAATCGATTCCTCGTCAATAGTTTTCATTCCAATGTAGTGGTTAAGTCCGTTGAGTGTATTGAGGTCATTTGGACCTTCACCCGTGATCTTGTTTATCCAGATGTATAATCCCATTCCTTCGGGGTATTGAGGTGCTTCGATGTCAATTTTCCAGATAGGGAAAATGAAAGTTCCGAGAAGGAGGATGGATCCGATAATGACAAGAATTTTTGATTTGGTTTTCATTTTAGTTTCCGTTTAAGATTGAAGTGGAACCCTGTCCCTGCTAATTAAGGGTTCCACTTCATAAATTACACTATTTTCCGGTTCCGAACTTTAGTTCAACATTTGAATTAGCCGGAGATACTCTTAAGTAACCTGACATTTCCTGGTGGAGAGCTGAGCAAAAATCGGAGCAATAAAAAGGATAAATTCCGGGTTGTTTTGGTTCCCAAGTGACAGTTCTCGTTTCGCCCGGCATGATAAGAAGCTCTGAATTGTTCATTCCTTTCACGGCAAATCCGTGTGGAACATCCCAATCCTGTTCAAGATTGGTTACATGGAAATAGACTTTATCACCAACTTTTATACCTTCGATATTATCGGGGGCAAAGTGGCTTCTTGCGGCAGTCATATAAACTCTAACTATGTTACCTTCGCGAACAACCTTTGCGTCTTTTTCACCTTTTGTTGCGTAAGGATTACCATTATCCTCATTTTTGTAGATTTTCATAAAATCTTTAGTGAGGATATCCGCTTTAATTCCCTGAGCATAGTGAGGTTCACCAATAGTTGGGAAATCGAGCAGGAGTTTCATTTTGTCACCACTGATATCAATCAACTGGGCAGACTGGGTGAGTGATGGTCCTGTTGGGAGGTATCTGTCTTTGGTAATTTTGTTAAGAGCCACGAGATATTTACCAAAAGGTTTTTTGGTATCTCCGCCCATTACCATCAAGTGACCGATTGAGTAGTAAACAGGGATTCTGTCAACCACTTCCCATGTCCCAAGTTTCCATTTTACAACTTCTGACGAAATGAAAGCTGAAGTATATGCAAAACCTTTTTCATCAAATTCGGTGTGGAGAGGTCCCAGACCCGGGTTCTGAACTTCACCGGCGTTAACTTCAGCATACTTCAGGATGGGGATACCATCAATTTCGCCATCAAACTTTTTGCCATCAATTGCTTTGATCATTTTTGAGAATGAGTGAACAGGGAGAACTGTAGCGAGTTTACCACCTGCTACTATGTATTCACCTGTCGGGTCAACATCCACTCCGTGAGGAGATTTTGGAGTTGGCAGGAAATAGATCATTCCCGGACAGTCTTTTGGATCGAGAACCATAACTGTTTTAAGTTGTTCAGATTTTGCAACTCTGGTTTTTTCATCAACATGGTTATGATAATAGTCTGCCGGCATGGCTTTGGCTTTACCTGCTTTTACATATTCTTCAGCTTTTTTCCAGTTGATTGCTGCAATAAAATCTTTGTCATTTTTTGATGCATTAATTTCGAGCAGTGTGTTGGCTTGTTCCGAGTTGTAAGATGTAAAAAATGCCCAACCATGCGATGGACCTTTACCTGCACGGGCAAGATCATAGTTGAATCCGGGCGCAAGAATCTGGAACTCGAGGTTCATTCTACCACTTTCCGGATTAACCTTTATAAATGATATGGTGCCCTTAAAATTTTCTTTGTATGATTTAATATCAACATCCTGATTAGGGATTGGGAGAGAAAATCTTGTGGAGGCAACCACATATTCAGAATTTTCAGTGGTAAACGGGGAGCCATGATTTCCGGCTGAGTTCGGGATTTCAAGTATCTCTGCAGTTTCAAAATCTTTTAGATCGATTCTTGCAATTCTTGGGGTATTATTTGCGTTGATAAAAATCCATTTACCATCGGCAAGTCCGTCACTTTGTGAAAGAGACGGGTGATGTGCATCGTCCCAGGGAATAAATCCGTGTGAAGTGTTTAACATCGCTTTGGTTTCTTCTGTATAGCCATATCCTGTTTCAGGATTTTGTGAAAAAACAGGGATAACCTTAAATAATCTACCTGACGGGATTCCATAAACGGAAAGTTGTCCGCTGAAACCACCTGACATAAATGAATAAAATTCGTCATATTCTCCGGGTTTTACATACACTCTTTGTGCAGCATCACCCGTATCAAGTGAAGAGGAGCTTTTGCCGCAACCAATGATGAAAATCAGAGGGAGCAACATCACAGCCAGAACGAGGAATTGAATTTTCTTTTGCATCGCGTTACTTTCGATTGATGGTTATTTTTTAGGATTTACTGATCTGAAGTATTCAAGGATATCGAGAGCTTCTTGCATGCTTACATTCTGATAAGGCATTTGAGTCATATACTCAGCAAGCATTTTTTTAGCTTCAGGGTGTTTTTTCCCCATTTCATCGGGGTTCATAATCATGTTCACAATATATTCGGGTGATCTGCGAGTAAGAACATCTCTTTGAGCGGGACCTACATATTTTTCATCAAGTTTGTGGCATGATGCACATTTTTCATTAAATGCTTTTTCACCTTTTGAGGCTTTAGCAAGATCAATTTCGCCGAGGGTGAGTTTTTCAGTGACAGGTCCTATTCCATTTTCAAGCTGAAAATCGGATAGCCCCGATGTGTTTTCAACACCTGAAGAAGTGGCAGCAGCGTTTGATTTTTTTGGTGCCTCTGCATCACCACCACAACCGGGTAATACAATTAAAGAAAGAACAGCGAGAGAAAAAATTGTTGAATAAATTGTCCTTAAAGACATGATACCTCCAGAGTTAATTCGGATAAAAAAGTCTGATTTATGTTCAAATGAAAGCCTGACAATGAACGGGGAATATCCAAAACCAGAGGTTTTAACATTCTGACCATTTTGACATTGCGATTTTGAGTTATTTTAGGCATTTTGTTTTTCATTCTTAAATCAGATAAAAAAGTCTGATTCAAATATATGGTATTTAAAATCAATTGTCAAGTACTTTTTCATTTTTTTTTTAGGGGGAGAGGAGAAAAGGAGTCACGGAGTCACAGAGTCACAGAGTCACGGAGTCACAGAGTCACGGAGTCACGAAGTCACAGAGTCACAGAGTCACGAAGGCACGGAGTCACGAAGTCACAGAGTTACAGAGTCACGGAGGCACTGTAATCCAAATAAAAAAGGCTGTCTGTTGCGAGAGACAGCCTTAATTGACGCCTGTGAGTCTAACCTGAAATGGTTATTTAGACTGAAAAAAGTTTCCGACGGTTGATGACGAAGGCACTTGATTCTATCTTTTTTACTTTAGACAGTCTAATTTGGTTCCAACCCGTTCAAACCTTCTAAAATTTTCAAAAAAATTGTTTATATTGAAAATTCTACCATAATATTTTTGATATGAATGACTTCTGACGACGAACTGATAAAACGAAAGCAAGAACACCTCGATTTGTGTGCTTCTGATGCTGTGGCTTTTAGAGAAACTACAACCGGATTCGAACACTATTCTTTTTTGCATTACGCCCTTTCTGAAGTTAATATTGATGAAATAGATCTCAGTTTTAATTTTTTTGGAAAGGTAATTGCACTCCCTTTTTATATCTCCTGTATGACCGGAGGAACTGATGAAACAGTTAATATAAATCTGAAACTTGCTCGTGTTGCAAAAGAACTTAATGTCCCGTTGGGGCTTGGCAGTCAGCGGTATGCTCTTGACAGTGAGAGATTTAATTCTCATTTTGATCTTATAAGAGAAGCCTCGGGTGAAGTTCCGTTAATAGGGAATATTGGAGCTGCACAGGTGGTTGAAGCAGGGATCATAAAAAAACTTTCCGCACTAATAACAAACTCTCATATCAATGCACTAACGGTGCATCTGAATCCTGCACAGGAGCTCTTCCAAAAAGGAGGAGAAACAAATTTTAAGGGACTGCTTACTGCAATTGCCTCACTTAAAAAAGAACTTGGCATTCCGATAATCGTTAAGGAGGTGGGTTCAGGGATTGATGAAAAGGTTGCTGATGAATTACTCTGGACGGGGGTTGACATGATTGATGTGGCGGGTGCCGGAGGAACCTCCTGGTCTGGAGTGGAAATTTTAAGAAATGGTGGTGACAACCAACACGATTTTTGGGATTGGGGAATGCCCACAACTTACTGTATCAGAAAAGTAAATGCTCTCAGAGCGAGTTACAATTTTCTCCTGACAGCTTCCGGTGGGATAAATTCGGGGATGGATATAGCCAAATCGTTGGCTTTGGGTGCTGACCTCACTGCTTCGGCAAGAAAAATTTTAAGGGAATTGCACGAAAACGGAGAACCCGGTGTTGTTAAAATGGTTTATGATTGGTTTGAAATAGTAAAAAAAGTAATGTTTTTGACCGGATCACAAACTATTGAGGAGTTAAAGATGGATAAAATTGTAAAAAAACAGGATATGTTCTAAGAGATGGAAGACTTTAAAAAATTATACGGCGAAGCCAAAGAAAAAATTGACACTCTGTTAATGCAGGTAATGAATGGCAGAGAACCGGCATCATTATATCAACCTGCGGGTTACATTATGGAAAGTCCGGGGAAGAGGATCAGGCCTGTCCTCGTGATGTTCTCAGCAAAGGCTGTTGGAGGTTCATGGGATGATGTTATCCATGCATCTCTTGCGGTTGAGATGCTTCATAATTTTACCCTTGTGCACGACGATATTATGGATAATGCCGACACACGGCGTGGCAGACAGACGCTTCATATTAAATATGACCTGAGTACTGCAATCCTGACAGGGGATGTGTTATTGGCTGCTGCTTATGAATATTTGCAACGGGACCTGAAAGAGAATGCCAAAGCTGTTGAGCATTTTACAAAGGGTTTGATTGAAGTTTGTGAAGGGCAGAGCCTCGACAAAGATTTTGAGATAAGAGGGGAAGTTTCGTTAAACGAATACATCGATATGATCGGCAAAAAAACTGCAGCACTTTCACGAATGTGTTGTGCCGTTGGTGCAATTCTTGGCGGAGGAAGTGACGCCGAAGTGGAAGCACTTTCAAATTATGGATATCTTGTTGGACTTGCATTTCAGGTCCAGGATGATCTGCTTGATATCACCGCAGACGCTTCAGCTCTTGGAAAGCCCGTTGGTGGTGATTTACTCGAAGGGAAAAAGACATTTTTATTTTTGAAAGCACTCGAAAAAGCGACCGGTGATGATTTATCTTCACTCGAAAGAATAATCACCAACAAGGGTGCCAAACCGGAGGAAATTTCATATTTCAAAAACCTCTATACCAATCTTGGAGTGCTTGAAGATGCCAGAATTGAGGTTGAAAGACTTACAAATGAGGCTTTACACCAATTGGAAGTATTAAAGAATCCAAAGGATATTGAAATGTTTATATCATTAGCCAATGCCTTGCTTAACCGGACGAAATAGGTGCTATAAATGATTAACAAGAGAGTAAAAATAGTAAACAGAGCAGGATTACACACAAGACCTGCCGCCATGATCGTTAAAATAGCATCAAAATACAAATCGCAGTTTTTTATTTCAAAAGATGGATACAGGATAAACGGGAAAAGCATCATTGGAGTAATGACACTCGCAGCTGCACAAGGCTCTGAATTGGACCTCGATTTTGAGGGGGCAGATGAAGATAAAATGTCGGATGAAGTATGCACCTTTTTTGCGAGAGGATTTGAAGAGTTATGAAAGGTTATGAGTCACTTCTAAGAAGTTCGTACAACTGGCTAAAGGGGATACCCGCTGCTCCGGGGCTTTATATCGGCAATGCATATATCTACTCAAAAGAATCGATCGTTGTTAAAGATGGAACAATAGATGATGTTGATGAAGCCATTTCTGCATTTCACGAAGCGCTGGAGAGATCAAAAAAGGAACTCGACAAGATTTTTAATGTTGCCAAGGAGAAGATGGGGGAGCAAAGAGCGGCCATTTTTGAAGCACAACTTTTGATTCTTGAAGATCCAGATCTTATTGGGATGATTGAAAGCAGGATCATTGCAGAGAAGCGCGAACCCGAAAGCATCGTAAAGGAGGAATTTAACAAAGTAATGACTGTGATGTATAATGCCGAGGACTCCTACATGAAAGAGAGAGCCAACGATATTGAAGACATCAGAAACAGAATAATAAGGAATTTAAAAAAAGAGAGATGGTCGGGGAAAGTAATCGAGGGAACTGTTGTGGTCAGCGAAATGCTTACACCGGCAGATACCATTCTTTTTGCAAGAAGTGATGTTAAGGGCTATATCACCGAACATGGTGGATTAACTTCTCATGCAGCAATTATTGCAAGATCACTGAATATCCCTGCGATACTTGGTGTTCCAAAAGTTCTCGAAATGGTTGAAAATGGGACAGAATTGATTGTTGATGGATTTTATGGATATGTTTTCATTAATCCAACTGAAGAACAAGTAGAATTTTTTAAGGACAAGATTGAACATCTCGACAAAGTAAATGAGGGAATGAAAGAGCTGATGGATCTTCCATCTGTTACACTTGATGGAGTTGAGATCGAGATTCAGGCAAATGTGGATGTAAGTGGAGAGATCGAAAAACTTGGGACAAGCGGAACTACAGGGGTTGGGCTCTACCGGACTGAACAATTAATCGAAGAACTTGGTGAGTTCCCCGATGAAGAAACACAAACAAAAATTTATTCTGATCTCTCGGCAAGAGTTTATCCCGATAATGCAACCATTCGAGCATTTGACCTCGGAGGAGACAAAACAAGATTATTCCATCCTTCAGAGAAAAATCCCTTCCTCGGTTTGAGGGGGATAAGATTTCTTCTCGACAATACCGATCTGTTTAAACAGCAGATAAAAGCAATTCTCAGAGCTGCTGTTAACAGAAACATCAGTTTTATGCTCCCGATGGTTTCCACACTTAAAGAGATAAGGGAAACAAAAGAATTAATAGAGATATGTAAAGAAGAGCTCAAGCGGGACGGGAAAAGGTTTTCTCCTGATTTTCAGTTGGGAATAATGATTGAAGTCCCTTCTGCTTCTGTTCTTGCATCTCAGTTGGCACTCGAAGTTGATTTCTTTAGTATCGGTACAAACGATCTAATCCAGTATATGATGGCGGTTGACAGAGGGAATGATCTTGTTGCCGATCTTTACCAGGAATTTCATCCAGCCATCATCCGTACTCTTGGATATATAATGACTGACTGTAAGGATATTGATATTAAAATCAGTATCTGTGGTGAAATGGCTGCCGACACTCTGGCTGTTCCATTATTGATCGGTTTGGGGATCAAATCACTTTCAGTATCACCGGCGGCGGCTCCTTCGATCAAGAGGACAATAAGATCGTTCAGCTATAGCAGGGCGAAAGAGCTTGCTGATGAATGTTTTAAATGTTCTGCTGAAGAGGAGGTTATTGAAAAAATCCAACTCTTTTTTGAAGAGTTTAATATACAGAGGACAAGGCACATTATCTGAGGATGAATCCCGTTAAATGCCATCATTTGGAAGTTGTTCAAGATCATATTGATATAGTCATGGAAATTTTTTATTGAAAAAAGCCATCTTAATGTTAACAATCTGTTTTGCAACGCTGCCGGTGACGGTTTTTGCACAATATTATTATTTTGGCAGAAACAAGGTTCAATATGAGGATTTTGACTGGCGGGTTCTGAAGACAAAACACTTCGACATTTATTACAATTCCGAAATGGAGCAGGTTGCCGAAATTGGTGCCGGTATAGCTGAGAGTGCCTATGACCGCCTCAAGATCGATTTTAACCATGTTATCACCTATCCGATTCCACTTATCTTTTATAACACCCACATTCAATTTCAACAGACCAATGTTTCTCCGGGGTTTATTCCTGAAGGAGTGGGTGGTTTTTTTGAATTTATGAAAGGGAGGGTTGTAATCCCATTTCTCGGTTCGATGGAACAGTTCAGGCATGTGATTAACCATGAACTTACTCATGTATTCATGACCACAAAAATTTCCAGAATATATCGGGATCGTCGTTGGACAGCCGGGAACTTTCCGCCGTTATGGTTCATCGAGGGGATAGCAGAATTCTACTCAACAAAACCGGATGCACAGGCAAATATGGTTATGCGAGATGCCATGCTGAATAATTACTTCACAGGTCTGAAGGACATTGACGCTTTTTATGGTAGTTTTATCATGTATAAGTTTGGTCAGTCTTTCATGGAATTTGTGAGTGAAAAATATGGACGGTGGTATATTGCAAAGATACTTGAGAACCTCCACCTTTCGGAAGATTTTGATGAAGTACTCGCAATAACTCTCCGTAAACCTGTGGATGAAATTGATGCAGAGTGGAGAGAATTTGAAAGGAAAAAATATTTTCCACTTGTTCAAACCCATTCATCAAATGCATTGGAAGCAAAAAAAATAGTTCAGGGAGGGTATAATTTTGATCCAAACATCTGGGTCGATTCTTCCGCCGGTAAACATTATTTGGTCTATACTGCAAACAAGGATGGTTACTCATCTCTTTATGCTGCAGAGATGGATTCCACATTTACCAAAACAATCACTACCCACCGCCTGATTACTGCTGAAAGAGGCTCAAAATATGAGGCTGTTCACCTTTTTGAACCATCGCTTTCAGTTTCTGCAAATGGACTTGCCGCTTTTATAACAAAATCGGGGGGAAGTGATGTGATCCATTTTTATGATGTTAGAGACAGAAAAGAGACAAATTCAGTAAGATTTGACAGTATTGTCTCAATTTCTGATCCATCATTTACCTCGACGGGTGAGCTGCTTTTTCGTGGTATCGACAAAAAGGGGTCAACCGATATATACTCTTTTAATCAGAGCGAAAATAAACTCACTCGATTGACAAATGACAATTATGATGACAGATATCCAACAGAGGGAATATCGGGGGATGAAATAATTTTTGTTTCAGACAGAACATCAGTTGGTACAAAAAATATCAGTAACCTGTTTAAACTGAATAAAAACGATTTAGCAGTTGAACAGATTACTTTTGCAAGTTCCGGTTTCGCCTACCCCAAACTGGTAAAGAATAAAACAGAGCTGATTGTTGCAAATGATCACGATGGAGTTTTTAATCTTTACAACTATAAAGTTAAAAACGGGAGAATCGCAGATACAGCATATCCCGTCTCTGCGCTTTATTCGGGGATTGAAACTCCCTTTGCCTACAAAAATAACACACTCTTTTTTACTTCCATCGAAAGGCTCAGTTTTGATATTTACAGATATTCATTGTCAGGGAGGGATTCAATCAAAATTCCTCCATTAGTAAATAGTAAATTAAACAATTTTACAAACAAGGAGTTTTCACTACTATCCACAGAAGCAAAAAAGACACTGTTAAAGTATGAAAAAGAATACACCCTTGATTATGCGCAAAGTCAGATTTCAACCGATCCTGTTTTTGGGACAAGGGGTGGGGCACTTTTTTCGTTAAGTGATCTTTTGGGAGACGACAAATTTTTCATGTTGCTTTTTAATACAGCGGAGACCCAATCAGATTTCCTCGAAAACTTTAATGTGGATATTTTTCGCATCATCTCAAAAAACAGGGCGAACCTGGGTTACGGGATATTTAATTACAGAGGTAGAAGATATGACCTGAGAGAAAGTGATGAATATTATTACGAAAAAAGTTTTGGTTCCTATTTTTTATTACAATATCCCTTTTCATCATTTGACAGGGTTGAGACTTCGGTTTCTCTTGCGAATATAAATAAAGATATCATCGGTTTTGGGAATGACACAAAATCTCTTCTCCTTTCTAACAGCGTTGCATATATTTTTGACAATGCTTTATGGGGACCCTCGGGACCGTTGGATGGAACAAGATTCAGGCTTCAACTTGGAATGACACATGATATCCGTTATGGAAACGAAAACTATTACAGTCTGATTGTTGACTATCGACATTATCAGAGATTGCTTTATACAACTTCACTGGCTTTTAGAGGTTCACTTTATTGGAATGAGGGAACCACAACGAGAAGATATATCGCAGGGGGGAGTTGGGACCTTCGTGGATACCCGAGATTTGGTTTGAGGGGGCAAAAATTTTGGATGACTTCAGTGGAATTGCGATTCCCTTTGATCGACAGGATTGCACTACAGTTGCCATTTTTTGGAATAAGTTTTTCCGGTTTGCGAGGAGCTCTCTTTTTTGACGCAGGCTCATTGTGGGATAAAAATTACAAAGAGACGCTTGGAAGTGTTGGATTTGGTTTTAGATTTAATCTTTTTAATCTGATGGTTTTCAGATATGATATCGGGAAAAAAATTGAAGGGAATTTTACCCGATTTCAGGATGGACTTTTTTATCAATTCTTTTTTGGATGGGATTTTTGATGAAAACAAGAATCCAAAGATTATTCATTTTAGTTTCGATGATTACCTTGTCGGGGTGTTATTCATCCATAGCCATCAAAGAATTTAATCCGGATCCGGTTGGTTCACTTCAGGAACCGGAATACGATTCTTTGCAAGTTGTGGAAACGATGGAAACTTATGGCAGTTTGATACAGGGTGGTCTGTCAATTCAGGGGGGTTATCTTTTTGCAGGTGATTATAGTGGCAGGGTATATGCATTTGATATCAAAGATTTTGAAGAGGTGGGATACGCAAGCATCCGGAACACTTCAATTGTTTCCCCACCTCAATTCGCCGGCGATAAATTGTATTATTTATTCAGAAAAAAACTCCTTCCGGAACTGCATCTCGTAAAATATAATTTGAGATCGGGAAAAGAAGAGATGGAGATTGAGGCAGGGGTTGCCGGTGATGCTACGCTTCATCAATTTGAGAGTGAAATTATTGTGATTGCCGGAAATGAAATAATTTTTTATGATACATTGCTGATTGAACAAAAAAGAGTTACGCTTGATGAAGAATTGAGTTGTGTAACGAGTCAAATCGACGGAAAAATCTATTTGGGCAGCTATTCAGGCAAAGTTCAGACTGTTGATATAAAAGAGAAAACGATAAAAAAAGTGATCCCGGAATTTAGTGAACCGGTTTTAACAGTTACAAAAATTGGTGATAATTTTATTGTGTCTCTTGAAAGTGGTCAGCTGATTTATGTGGGAGAGAGTGGCCATAAATTCTGGGAACATGAGACGGGCAAAACAGTAGCCACACCCCTGATTGCAGGAGGTTATTTATATGTGGGTACCCTCGCGGGAACGGTTTTCAAAATCAGCATTAAAACCGGTGAAATTAAAGCAAAATTTGATACCGGTGGATTGATAAATCTTCCTTTAAGTGTATCAGGAGACAAACTCTTTGTTCCTGTCATTGACGGAAGGCTAATATTGTTGAATGCCTCAAAACTTGAACCGATTCAAACCGTCAGTTTTGATGGCAGAATCAGAACCGGAGCAGTAAGAAACGGGGATTTAATTTTCATTGGTTATGACAACGGTAAAATTGCGATTTTAAAAGCTATCCCGACGCAAGTTGGTGATTAATTTCACAAATTATTAGTATTCATTTAATTGAGTTAAATTCTGAAATATTTCGCACACTTTATTTGATAAATCGAAGTAAAATTGATTAATTTGTTAGTTGCATTTTTAGAGTTTGGAAATTGACCATTCTCGACAGTGAATTAGAGTTTACTTTGGATCTTTTATGAACATTAATTATATAAGCGAATCAAAATGTGGATTAGTGCGCGATACTAATCAGGATCATGCAGGCACCCTTCAAACATATGACGGGTTCCTCGCTGTTGTCTGTGATGGTGTTGGCGGCAATAATGGAGGAGAGAGGGCTTCAGAACTGGCAGTGGATTCGATTATATCTGCATTTAAAGAATCCACTTCAGATAATCCGCTTCTAAAAATTCGAGATGGAATCCGGTTTGCGAATAAAAGAATTGCTGAAGAGGCTGCGCTTGATCCTGAGTTGAAGGGAATGGCGACAACAGTCGTGGCTCTTTATCTCGATAAGGAGGGTGCTTATTGGGCGCATGCCGGCGATTCAAGGATTTATTTTTATAATCAAAACGAATTGGAACAGTTAACCAAAGATCATTCACTTGTGCAATCGATGGTGGATAAAGGACTAATTTCTGAAAAAACAGCGGAAACCCATCCTTTTAAGAACATTATCACTCGTGCAGTCGGCGAGAAAGAAGATATTGAAATTGAGACGGGACAAATGAAGATCGATTATGCAGATGAGATCAAATTTCTCCTTTGTTCAGATGGAGTAAGCGGCATGCTGAAAAAATCTGATATTGTGGACATTCTTTCGCTAAAGGATTTATCGGACATGGATGTTCGAATATCCGAATTGGTTGAAGAGAATGGAGCCACTGATAATTACACATTTATCATAATCAGTAACAAATAGAAGATTAATTATGGTAGGCGCCATTGTAGGCAGTTATAAAATCATTTCGAAGCTTGGTGAAGGCGGGATGGGTGTCGTTTACAAAGCACTCGATCTCAAGCTGGAAAGATTCGTTGCCCTCAAAATCTTGAATGCACAGACCTCTCAGAGTGCTCAATTCATCGAAAGATTTAAAAGAGAAGCAAGAAATCAGGCAAAACTTAATCACCCGAATATCATCCCCGTTTACGGTTTTATTGATGAACAAGGTTATCTTGGGATTGCAATGGAATATGTTGATGGCGAGACACTTGAACAAATCATCGATCGTAAAGGATCGCTTGAACTGGGTGAGACTTTGGATATCCTCCAACAGATTCTTCGAGGGGTTGGCTATGCTCACCAAAAGGGTTTCATTCACAGGGATATTAAACCCTCCAATGTGATGATGGATTCTGACGGAGTTGCAAAAATCATGGATTTTGGAATTTCCAAATCGATATACGAAAAAGGAATTACAAAAACCGGGACAAAGATCGGCACACTGCTTTATATGAGTCCCGAACAGATTAATGCTGAAGAACCTACCCGCCAAAGTGATATCTATTCGATAGGAATTACATTTTACGAGATGCTTTCGGGTATTACACCATACGAATCGGGCACTGAGTTTGAGATTATGCAGGGGCATCTTAAAAAACCCGCACCGAAACTTGCTGCCACTATTCCCGGATTACCTCCGATGGTGGACAAAATTATTGCAAAGGCTCTTGAAAAAGATCAGGCAAAAAGATTTGGAAGTTGCGACGATTTTCTTCAGGAAATTGGTTATGCCCTCAATATTATCAGGCAGGGACCAAGCCCGACAAAAGATCGTTCTCCAATGGAAGAGCAACATAAAGAAAAAGTTAAAAAATCGGTTAAATTCACAATTTTTGCGATACTTGCTTTTATTGGTTTTGTTGGAATTGTTTACCTTTTTTACACGCTGATTGCCGGTTTTAAGGACACTCTGAAAACAAAAGAACAGACGGTGATGGATACCAGTTTTTCATCTACATCTAACCCCTATTACCAGGGTGCAAATGTTTTTGAAAGATTAAATACGGGCGTTGACATAAATCTAAGAAGTGTTGCGTTTAATGGTTCCGGTGCTGCAATTGTTGTTGGTGACAGTGGTAAAATTCTAATTTCAACAGATAACGGTTCATCATGGAAGACAATTATTTCACCGGAACCGATAGAATGGTATGCCACAGCGGCAGGCGGTCAGAACGGTTTTCTGATTGGTGGCGCTAATGGGGCACTGCAATCTGTTGCTCCGGGCGATTCAGTTTTTAGAAAACTTGTTACTCCTGCGATGTCTGATATCTTAAACATCGAGGTATTGAGCAACGGTAAAATCATTGCTCTCGGAGCCAATGGTGATATGTTGATTTCTGATGACAAGGGAATAACCTGGAAAAAAAGTGTTACAGGTGTCGTAAACAATCTTTATTCAGTTGACTTTATGGACGGGAACAGTGGCGTTGCAGTGGGGGATAATGGAACTATCATCAGAACAGATGATGGTGGTAATACCTGGATACTCGGTGCTTCAGTAACCAATACCTACCTGAAAGACATCAAATTTATTGGTAGTGGTGTTTATATACTCGTAGGTGGTGATGGTCAGATCTTCCGCTCACCCGACGGTGGACGCGAATGGAAGAGGATTGATGTTAATATCTCCGCTCCTCTTGTTGCTGTAAGATTCAGTACTCCATCCAATGGTGTCATCCTTTCAAGCAAAGGTGATTTGTTTAGAAGTGAGGATGCAGGAGAGAGCTGGAAATATCAACCGGCAGTTGCGGGTAATTTAATTAATTCTGTTACTTCCGGGAAGACAAGACTGTATATGGCTGCCTCGGGAGGCGCGATTTTGTTTATGAATTTCTGACAAGGAAAATTTTTGGATAAGTTTATTATTAAAGGCGGTAAAAGTCTTTTTGGAAGTGTTAAGGTTGGCGGTGCAAAAAATGCATCTCTTGCTCTGATACCTTCCGCACTTCTGACATCGGGTGTATCAAAACTGTATAACACGCCCGGGTTAAATGATGTTTACACAATGTTGAAACTCGTCAGGCATCTCGGTGCTGATGCACAATTTGAGAATGATGTAGTAACAATAGACACAACAGGTGTGGCAGTTCTTGAAGCTCCATATGAACATGTAAAAAAAATGAGGGCTTCTGTTTATGTTTTGGGTCCACTTCTTGCCAGATACGGCTATGCGAAGGTATCTTTGCCGGGAGGATGTGCCTGGGGACCAAGACCAATTAATCTTCATATTGAAGGATTAAAAAAACTTGGTGCTCAGATTGATCTTGTTGATGGATATATCGTTGCAAAGGCAAAAAAATTACAAGGCAACAGGATAAATTTTGATGTACCATCCGTTGGAGCCACGGGTAATCTACTTATGGCTGCTGTTCTTGCTCAAGGTGAAACTATCCTGAATAACGCAGCGATGGAACCCGAGATCACAAACCTTGCGGAATTGTTGATTAAAATGGGAGCCAGGATTGAAGGTGTTGGAACTCCAATTCTTCATATTACCGGGGTTGATGATCTCCAATCAGCGGATATCGAAACCATTCCTGATCGAATTGAAGCCGGAACTCTTCTGGTTGCCGGTGCCATTACCGGTGGGAAAGTTACGGTTGAATCTTCAAATCCGCTTCACATCTATTCTGTAATAGCTAAAATGGAAGAGAGTGGTGTAACTATCACATATGGTGACAGATCTGTTACTGTTGATGCAACCGGAATCAGACCTGAGGGAGTGAATGTAACAACAGGCCCGTTCCCGGGTTATCCTACAGATATGCAGGCGCAATGGATTGCATACATGGCGACAGCTAATGGAGTGTCAACGGTTACTGATACTATTTATCGTGACAGGTTTACACATGTCCCCGAACTTTCAAGGCTTGGTGCCGACATAGAGGTTAAAGATAATTCTGCTGTGGTTAGAGGAAACAATAAACTTAGTGGTGCCAAGGTGATGTCAACAGACCTGAGAGCAAGCGCGAGTCTGATTCTGGCGGGTTTGGCAGCACAAGGAACGACAGAAGTTTTGCGGATTTACCATTTAGATAGAGGTTACCAAAATCTTGAATTGAAACTCGGTGCCCTGGGAGCTGACATTGAGCGCGTTCCCGGTACTGAATATTAGAAAGTTGTTCTTCGCCTTTTCGGGCGGTTCAATATTTTTTCTTATTGCTGCAAATATCATCTTTGCGTTTTTGCCCGTTATTCAATACTTCAGTTACGAATCGGCAGTAATTAATTCAGTCCTGATAACTTTTTTATCAGGACTTTCCTGTTTTAAGAGGTCGGAAAAGGAGGACAACAGCAAGCCTCAAATCCGGCCACTTCTGATCGATTTTGCTCTTTTTATCCTTATTCCCCCGATAATTTATCTTATAACTTCACTGTTTCACGCCGATTGTAGTTACCTTTCAGGCATAAAATATTATCTGCTTTTTACACTTCCTGCTCCAATTATTGGATCGGCAATCGCTGCCACTGTTAAGCTGACAGGTATTAACATTCAAAAAACAATCTTTACCATTCTGTTTGTTGTTCTTCTTTTAAGTTGGGTGGTTGACTTTTATTTTCATCCACAATTCTATTTTTTCAATGCAATTTTAACTTATTACCCCGGAGTTATATATGATGAATTTATCCCTGTAACCGGGGAAATCGTTCTTTATAAGTCCGTTATTATCGTTGTAAGTCTCCTGATTTTATTGGTTGAACTTCTTACAAAAAAGAGTGATTATAAAAAGAGACTGTACTTTGGATTTGGGATTATCGTTGTGTTGCCGGTTCTCTCGATTTTCATCTCTCAGGAAGCCGGTATCGTTACTCCAAAGGAGAAACTTACAGAACATTTCAAAGATGGGATTATTACAAAACATTTTCTCATTTTATCAGAAGAGTTAATGACTCCCTCGGAGAGAGTTTATTATGCACATCTACATGAGACTTATTATGAGGAGTTACTATCCTTTTATGAAGTGAAACCGGTGAGACATCTGCAATCGGTTATTTTTTCAAGCTCTGCCACAAAAAAGAAATACCTTGGAATTGAAAATGCAGATGCGGCAAAACCCTGGCTTGGGCAGGCGTACACAACACGCTCCAACATTGAGAAGTCGTTAAAACATGAACTTGCTCATCTTTTTACTTCAGAATTTGGCTGGAGTATTTTTAAGATTGCAGGATCATTTAATCCTGCACTGATTGAGGGAGCGGCGACGGCAGCAGATGGATTTATTGGTGGATATTCGATTGATCAGTTTGCGGCAGCGGTATTTGAATCCAAATATAAAACGGATGTATCCGGGCTCTTTTCAGGATTTAACTTCTTTTCGATCAATCCTTCTCTGGCTTATTTGGTAAGTGGTTCGTTTAGCAAATTTTTGATTGAGAGGGAAGGAATAGCTAAATTTAAGGACTATTACTTTGAAAATGATTTTCCGGCAGTTTATAACAAAGAGCAGGAATTATTTGTCAAATCGTATACACTTAAATTAAAAGAGATAAAAGACCGACCGGACACAAAAGTTCTGGATTTTTATTTTGACAGTAAACCGCTTGTCCAAAAAAGTTGTCCGAGATATTTTGCTGAAAAAATGGATGAGGCTTCCGGTTTCTACGGTGCGGGGAATTATACAGAAGCTTTAAAAATATATGATCAATTTGCTTTTCGCGAGGGAAGTTTTGTCCCTTTTGCTTCAAAAATTTATTGTTTGATGCTTTTGGGGAAAGATAAATTGGCGTTGGAGGCAATTAAGGATTATGAAATGGGGGATCTTTCCTACAGTAGAAAGACGAACCTTAAATTATTGAAATATTCGGTACTTGGTAATTCAGGTGACACAATTACTTCACAAGTAATTTATAATGAACTTGAAAAATCAGGAACACCTGAATTTGTCATCACACGGTTAAGATTTAATAAAACGCTAATCTCAAACGGTTTGGATCCTTTTGTTTATTCTGTTCAATCAGGGACTAAACGGATCGAAATGTTAAAAACAATTCCCGATTATCGAAAAAAACCGGAAGTTCTTGAGGCAATTGTTGACATTTATGCGGAATCTTTCTCTCGATTTGATGAATTAAAAGAGCTAAACAGTTATATCGAATTTCTTCCCGCAAGTGCAAAACTCAGGTTGTGTCTTCTGTTTATTAAGACTTTTAAACCGGATGAAGCGAGGTTAATTCTTGAATCCATTGTTGAAAAAGAACTGCATTATGCTCAAGAAATCTCGAAATATCGTATATTAAGGGCTGTATTTGCAATTTAGACAGGAAATTAGTGCGACCGGAAAATAATATTGAATCTATCCGAAAAAAAATAGAAAAAAACCTTCGACAGCTCCCTTTTATGGAACATGCCACCAAACTTGCCTCAATAAGAGGGGAGAGGGTTTATGTTGTTGGCGGTTATATCAGAGATTTGATAATGGGAGTTGGCAAAAAAGACATCGATATTCTCGTAGTTGGGGATGGTACCGGGTTTGCAGTTGAATTAGGAAAGTTGCTGGGCATTCAGGAAGTGATGGTGTATGGTAATTTTGGGACGGCAAATTTTAAGTTTGATGATTTTGATCTCGAATTTGTAGCTGCAAGAAAAGAGAGTTACAACAAAGAGAGTAGAAATCCTGAAGTGGTACCTTCAACTTTTGAAGATGACATCTCCCGCAGAGATTTTACAATCAATGCAATTGCAGTCTCAATAAACGAAGATACTTTTGGAGAAATTTCAGATATTTACAACGGAATTGATGACATTTTTGCCGGAATTATCCGTACTCCTTTAGAGCCTGATCTAACTTTTGATGACGATCCTTTAAGGATAATGAGAGCTTTAAGATTTGCATCGCGATTTAATTTTTCGTTCGACCCCGGAGTTTTTGAAGGGATAAAAAGAAATGCGCACAGACTCGAAATAGTTAGCCAGGAAAGAATAACCGAAGAGTTTATGAAAATAATGGCAACGACGCAGCCCGGAATTGGTTTGAGATTGATGTATGAAACCGGAGTGATGGGGGTTGTTTTCCCCGAGATGGAAAAACTCGGCGGGGTTGAGCAGGTGGATGAATACCGGCACAAAGATGTATTTTATCATACATGCGAGGTTGTGGATAACATCTCAAGAGTTACAGAGGATGTCTGGTTGAGATTCGCCGCTTTGGTTCATGATATCGCAAAACCACAAACCAAAAAATTTGTTGAGGGCACCGGCTGGACTTATCACGGTCATGAAGAGTTTGGTGCAAGAATGATGAAGTTCATTTTTAAGAGGATGAAACTTCCATTTGCGAAAATTAACTATGTAAAAAAACTTGTCAGACTTCACCTGAGGCCGGTTGCCATCTCAAAAGAAGAAGTTACAGATTCGGCTGTCAGAAGGCTGATTGTGGATGCAGGAGATGATCTTGAGGATCTGATAACTCTTTGCAGAGCTGATATTACAAGTAAAAATGAAAATAAGGTAAGGAATATCCTCAAGAATTATGAACGCGTTATGCAGAGGGTGCTTGAGGTAAGAGAAAAAGATGCTCTCAGGGCTTTTCAATCCCCTGTAAGAGGTGAGGAAATCATGAGTGTTCTTGGTCTTAAGCCCGGTCCACAGGTTGGAGTTGTTAAAACTGCCATCGAAGAAGCAATTCTCGAAGGTATTATACCTAACGAATATGAACCCGCATATAAGTATATGCTTGAAGTTGCCGGAAAATTGGTAAAATAATTCATAATCAATCAATTTATTAACGTTTTGTTCCACCGCTCATAAATTAATATAACCGTTTATATACTAAATTCCCTCAAGTAAAACCGTTTCCCTAATTTGTGATAGTGATTACAAAAAATAGACAAAACTCACTTTGGAGTGACTAATGAATAAATTCTTTGCAGCATTTATTGCTCTCATTCTCTTTATAAATATTGATGCACAAGAGAAGAAAATATTAACAATTGAAGAAGCCATACGACTGGGGTTCCAGCATAATTCGAATATCAAGAATTCGAAGTTTCGTATGGAAACTTCCAAAAGCAGTTTGCTTTCCGCTCGAAGTGACCTCTACCCGACTATTACAGGGAACGCTTCGTGGGACTGGTCGAGAACCGATTTTAAGGTTGGCGACAATGCACTTTCTAATGAGAGCAGAAGCTGGGGACTTGGAGTCAGTTCGCGGTACAATGTGTTTGACGGGTATTCAAAATATCTTAACATCGGGATGAAAACCCGGGATATTGAAGCTGCGAGACTGAATTTAAGAAGGATTCACCAGGAAATTGTTTACAGAACAATTACCCAGTATTACAGAATTCTGAATTTTACTGAAATTCTAAAAGTAAGAAAAGAAAATCTTGACTGGAATATTGAAAACCAGAAGATCATTCAGGCAAAAGTGGATGTTGGTTCCGGCATCATGACTGATGTCAGACAGCAGGAAGTTAAGGTTGGTCAAGCAGAACTTGCCCTTGTTCAGGCAGAACAGACATTAAATGATGCCAAGCGTGAACTATATTATTTCCTCGGACTGGATGTTACAGATGAATATGAGTTTGTTGACGGAGTGGAACTTTTAACCAAAGTAAAAAGTGATACTGTTAAAGGTGATGGATGGTATGATTTGTCGATAGATGATCTCATTTCAGAGGCTATTAAGAAGAGAGCTGATTACCAAAAGGTGTCACTTGAACTGGAAAATGCCAAATCCGGCGTTTCGATGGCTGAAAGTGCCAATATGCCAACAATCTCCAACTCGTTGTCTTACAATGTTGGAGGAACAACCCCATGGAACATTCTCGACAGCCGGACAATCTCATTTGGATTTAATCTTTCAATTCCAATCTTTAGCGGTTATTCGATTACTGCAAATGAGCAGATTGCTCAGATACAAGTAAAAACGAAGCAACTTGAACTTTCTGATCTTCAAAAGACCATCAAGAGAGACCTTCTTCAATCATACCTGGAAATTAAGACAGCAGAAAAGAAGATTGAAGTTGCCCGCAAGAGCATCGTTTCAGCGGAAGCCAATCGAGACCTTGAAGAAGCAAGATACAAAGTTGGTGCGGGAACACTTATTAACCTTCAGCTCGCAAATACTGATTTGGTAGGAGTTCAAGTTGATTATATAAATTCGCTTTTTGACCTTTTACTGCTTGAAGAGCAACTTAAATATGATCTCGGATCAATCAATACAGAAAATTTTGAATAAAAGATATTTATAACTGGAGTAAGCAATGGCTCAGAAGAAGCGTTCAAAAAAAATAATTATTTTCAGTGTACTTTTTTTACTATTGGCAGTAGTGGTTGCCCTTGTAATAGTAAAGGGCTCAAAAGAGGAAATTCTAACAGTTCAGACTGAAAAAGTTGCGATGAAAACTGTTACTCAAACAGTAACCGCCACAGGAAAAGTTGAAGCTGAATTTAAAGTTCTTATCACTCCTGAAGTTACCGGTGAGATCACCCAGCTTGCAGTTAAAGATGGTGATAAAGTATCTCAGGGAGATCTTCTATTCAGAATAAAATCCGACATCTATGTTTCACAACTTGAGAGAAGTGAAGCAAGTCTTGAATCCTCAAAAGCCCAAAAAGCACAAAGAGAAGCTGAAATGATGAAACTCCAGCTTGATCTCAACAGGATGGAAGAACTTTTTAAGAAGGGTATGTCGAGCCAGGCAGAGTATGATGCAATTAAGGCTTCATGGCTTTCTGCCAAAGCAGGAATAGATGCAGCGAATGCAAATATAATGCAAAACTCTGCTTCAGTTCGTGAAGCAAGAGAACAGCTTGCCAAAACAACAATTAATTCACCTTTGACCGGAACCGTAACAAAACTTAATGTCGAAAAAGGTGAAAGAGTTTTGGGAAGTGGATTCAGTCAGGGTACCAATGTTATGACTATCTCTGATTTGTTGAATATGGAAGCAATTGTTGATGTTGACGAGAATGATATCGTAAATGTTAAACTTGGCGATACAGCAAAAATTAAAGTGGATGCTTATGGTGACAAAATATTTCTTGGCACTGTATCAGAGATTTCAAACAGCTCAAAAACTTCCGGAACCGGCACACAAGAGCAGGTTGTAAACTTTGAAGTTAAGATTAAAATTCAAGATTCCGAATCAAAACTCAGACCGGGAATGTCGTGTAATGCGATGATTGAAACTGAAACGATGGTTAATGTGATTGCAGTTCCAATTCAGGCAGTCACTGCTAAAGTTGAAGAAATGAAACCAGCTGAGGGATCAGGCGAAGAGTCGGAAGCTGTGAAGAAAAAAGCACCTGCCAAAAAAGACAAACCGGAAGAGATAGTTTTTATTGTTGAAGGGGGAAAAGTTAAAGAAGTTCCCGTTGTGAGTGGTATCAGTGACGATAATTATATTGAAATCAAGTCGGGATTAAAACAAGGTCAGGAAATTGTGAGTGGACCTTACCGTGCAATATCACGGGAGCTAAAAAACGACATGCTGGTTAAAGTGGATAACGGCGGACCGCAACAGGATAAAAAATAGAAAAACCAGGCTTGAAATGAACATTATAACGATTGAGAACATCAAAAAGATCTACAAGATCGGCACTCAGGAAGTACGCGCTCTCGACGGTGTCTCTTTGACGATAGACGCCAATGAATATGTGGCAATAATGGGGCCATCCGGATCGGGAAAATCGACTTTGATGAACATGCTTGGTTGTCTTGATACTCCAACGAGTGGCAGATATGAATTCAAAGGGAATAATGTCAGTCAGATGACTGATAATGAACTTGCGGAAATAAGAAACAGAGAGATCGGTTTTGTGTTTCAGACCTTTAATCTTTTATCGAGAAGCAATTCCTTGCATAATGTTGAACTTCCCCTGATTTATGCCGGAATGCCAAAATTGGAAAGAAGAGAGAGAGCAACATTAGCACTTACGAGTGTTGGTCTGGGTGAAAGAATACACCACAAGCCAAATGAACTTTCGGGTGGCCAAAGACAAAGAGTTGCAGTGGCGAGAGCACTTGCCACCAACCCGGCGATTATTCTCGCAGATGAACCCACCGGAAATCTGGATTCGAAGACGGGTGAGGAGATAATGGCACTTTTCCACGAAATTCATCAAAAGGGGAATACCATAATTCTGGTAACCCATGAGGATGAAGTTGCCCGACACGCCCAACGGATCATCAGACTTCGCGATGGTTTGATCGAAAGTGATACACAAGTTCATAACAGAATAATCCCCGGTCTCCAATCAAAAACCACCGTTAACGAGGGAGTGGAAGAACTTTGAGCCGTTTTTTATATGAACTGAAAGAAGGTTTGGTTATCGCTTTCACCGCGGTTAAAGCCAACAAAATTCGAACGATGTTAACAACGCTCGGAATTGTAATTGGTGTAACTTCGGTGGTGTTGATGTCAACCGCAATTAAAGGCATTGATGGTGCATTTGAGAGAGGCATCAGTTCGCTCGGTGCAGATGTTTTGCACATTGACAAGTGGGAATGGTTTAGTAATACCGACTGGTGGTTGATTCGTAAAAGACCTAACATTTCCATGGAGGATTATGAAAAATATAAACGCCTCGCGAAACTTCCGGTTGCAGTTGCCCCAACAATCTGGTCGAATGAAACTGTCAAAAGAGAAGACCTTTCGATGGAAAATATCTTCGTTTCGGGTTCAACAGCTGAATATCTTGAGACTACAAATTTTACATTTAAAGCAGGAAGATTTTATTCCGACATCGAAGGCAGAGCATCAAGATATGTGGCAGTTCTTGGCTCAGAGATAGAGAAAAATTTGTTTCCTGCCGGTAACAGTCTCGGTAATTATGTAAAGATTGGTGGCCTTGATTTTAGAATCGTTGGTGTACTCAACGAACAGGGAAGTTTTATGTTGGGTAATTTTAACCCCGACAGGCAGGTTTTTGTACCGATTGGAGTATTGTTTAAACACTTTGTAAACTCAAATTTCAGAAGCGTAACAATTGATGTAAAAGCTCCGAGCAATCAACAGGTAAATGAAGTAAAGGATGAAGCAATTGGTGTGATGAGAAAAGTCAGGGGGCTTCGACTTGGTGAAGCCGACGATTTTTCAGTTAACCAACAGGAGGGACTGATGCAGAATTACAATCAGACTGTTGGGGTTATTTCGGTTGGCGGTTTTTTTATAACAGGTCTTTCACTTTTTGTTGGCGCAATCGGCATTATGAATATCATGTTTGTTTCTGTAAAAGAAAGAACCAGAGAAATTGGAGTCAGAAAAGCAATTGGAGCAAAACGCCGAACAATTTTAATGCAATTTTTGCTTGAATCCTCTGCGATTTGTTTACTCGGCGGTTTAATTGGATTAATCAACGCAGTGCTGTTGAGCATGCTGGTAAACCAGTGGCTGCCCACATCTGTGCAATATGATGCCGTTGTGGTTGCAATTGTAATTTCCCTTATAGTTGGAGTACTCGCAGGATTTGCTCCGGCCTGGCAGGCATCAAAACTTGATCCTGTTGATGCGTTGAGGTATGAATGACAAGTTTTTTTGAATCCTTAAAGCTCGCACTTGGTGCTCTTATGGCGAACAAGCTGAGAGCAATATTAACAATTACCGGTATTGTTGTTGGTATTTTTTCCATCATCGTAATCATGACTGTAATAACAATGCTTCAGTCAAGTATCGAAAGTGGAGTGGCCTCTCTTGCAAAAAACACATTTCAGATACAAAAATTCCCTGCTATCAGAACCGGTGGTCCCGGTGGGATGGCTAAATATCGCAACAGAAAAGATCTGACATTACAGGAGTATGACCGGCTAAAATCATCCCTGACTTCTGCAAAATACATAGGAGCTGAACAATGGAATTTTGGAAAAGTTATCAAGTTTAGAAATAAAGAGACCAATCCCAATGTCAGTATTTCCGGAATCACGGCTTCCGCAATTAAAACCAATGACTGGAAAGTGGAACTTGGCAGAGAAATGCGTGAGTCCGATATTGAAAACAGCACAAATTTTGTGATCCTTGGTAAAGATGTTTCTAATAAGATATTTGATAATTTGGATCCGATTGGCAAGGAAATCAGAGTTGACGGAAAACCGATGAAAGTGATTGGAGTTTACGAGGCACAGGGGCAGATGTTTGGGCAAAGCCGCGATAACTTCGTTACAATTCCCATTACAACCTATCAATCCTATTACGGAAAATATCGCAACAGTATTAATATTACTGTGACTTCCCATTCAAAGGAAGATTATGATAAAGTGATTGAGACTGCCATCGGCGTTATGCGGGGGATCAGGAAAAATCCTCCCGGCGAAGAGAGTGATTTTGAGATATTTAGTAATGAATCAGTATTAAGTCAGATAAATGATGTAACCATTTATGCCAAAATTGGAGCGGGTGTAATTTCATTCATTTCACTTCTTGCTGCCGGTATCGGAATCATGAACATTATGCTTGTTTCTGTTACCGAAAGAACCCGTGAAGTAGGAATTCGAAAAGCAATTGGTGCAAAAAGTTACCAGATATTAACACAATTCCTTATTGAAGCAATACTTCTTTGTTTTGTTGGAGGTATTGTCGGAATCATTCTGGGTGTTTCAATCGGCAACATGGCCGGCTCATTGTTAAGTGCTCAGGCAGCCATCCCTTACGATTGGATTTTCATTGGGATCGGGCTTTGTGTACTTGTTGGAGTTATTTTTGGAACATATCCGGCTTATAAAGCTGCCAACCTTGATCCGATTGAGGCTCTAAGACAGGAACAGTAGGAGAACTTGAGTACCTGAGTACCAGAGTGACTCGAGTACTCAAAACTGCGTGGTTACCGGATAAACAGGGATGGACTTTATTTATATAATTCTGAAGTTCCGAAACTCTGAAGTTCTGAAGTTCCGAAACTCTGAAGTTCCGAAGTACTGAAGTTTTCTCACGCCGAGCAGGGAATCGTAAGATCGATACCGGTGATATACCATTTACCGTCGATGAATCCAAAATAGATGCGGAATTTGTGGTAATAAGGTGCATTATCAGATTGGGTAAGCACCCACATCGTTGCGGTTTCACACTTTTTTATTTTCTCGATTACCAAGGGGTCTTCTTCATGATCCGGACGAAGGAATTTGATAAATTCTTTTGAGAGTGGATCAACCTTTGAAAAATAGCAGCCGGTTTTGCTCCAGCTTTCGAGTTCACAACGATAAAGTGGCGCTGCTTCAAATTTTGGCTGACACGATTTTGGAGGGATTTTCATCAATGGATGATCCAAAATGGAATCAATTTTGTTATACCAGGTCAAATTGACATATGCACCCGAATTTTCCATAACTGTAAAACCCTTAGCGGGATGGATATATTCATTTAAGGCTTTTAATTCACCGATGTTATAGACGATCAATACAGAGTTATAAGTATTTAAGAGAGAAGACACTTCTTCACTAACTCGTTTTTCTTTTTGTTTCTCACTTTCAGTCATATTGTCTGAAGTTTCAGCCTCTTTCCCGATTGGTGGAATTATTTCTTCATCTTCTTCTTTAACAGGTTTTTCCGGTTCTTCCTTCTTTTTAGGGACATTTTTAGCTTTATAGGTATTCACAACTTTAGAATCGGAAGTGAATTCCATAACCCAGAGTTTTTTAAGGTTTAAGTCTTTTTGAAGTTGTTTTTTGTAAAATTCTGCATCAGTTCTTTTTGAAAAGAGACCTGCAACCACTCTATACCGGTTCTTTTTCATTTTGTCATTTTTTACCACTCTAACGGTGATTCCATTCTCCGAATATTTTTTTCCCATCTTTTTTGCGTCTTCAAGATTGGGTCCCGAGAGAAGTACCACTCCAAACCCTTTTTCCAGAGGCACAATCGCACCTTGTTCAGGATTGAAGGAGAGGCTACCGGCAGAAAATGCAGGAGCAATTTGGGCGATAAACAGAAATAACATCAACAGAGTGAAACGAGGAATGTAGAATTTAACCATTTATATTCTCGAGATGGGGGGAAATGACAAAGGGTTTACGAATATCATTTTTGAAAAACCGGTTGTAATAAAGCATTTTGTTTCATACTCTAAAATAAGAATAAAAATTTTAAATAGCTATATGATTTCAAAAGGGGAAACGAGTCAGGTTTGGCAACCATTTTCAGTCGATTCTCTAAAAAAATGTGATTTATAGATGAATTTGATAATCTTATTGTTTTTTACTGTTAAAAACTTTCTTAACTTAATTTTAAAATCTGAGAAGTTTTTGACACTTGTAAAATACATACTAAAATTCATCAAAACCCCCTGGTTTGAAGCAGTTTTATGGCTGATTGCTCTTCTCTACCTGCTCGTCTATAATCCATTCCAACAATCGGAGTTCAGTTTTTGTGTTTTGGATAACCTCGGCTTTGAGCATTGTCCCGGATGTGGGCTTGGCAGATCAATTTCTTATTTGCTTCATGGTGAAATTGCAGCGGCATGGGAAACACACAAAATGGGGATGTTTGCACTGGTGGCTATTACCTTCAGGATAATACAAATCTCAGTTAATCAGCTCAGATTGCGACAAAAAAATCAGGCACAATTAAGCAGTCGTTAGAAAATTTTTATAATAAAAGTTTATTACTTAAAACCAAATTCATTCATTTATATAAGAGGTCAGCAATGGCAAGAGTACAAGATTTTCTTCCAGCAGTTTCTATGGAGGAGATGAGTTTCCTTGAAATGTACTACTCAAAGTTCTCTGATGAGCAAGCAAGAGAATTTACCATGATTTATTCACAAAAAAGGAAAGATGCACAAACAGTTCTTATCCTCACAATACTTGGATTCTTTGTGGCCGGCGGTATTCAGAGATTCTATCTTGGACAGATAGGAATGGGAATTCTTTATTTGTTTACCGGTGGTTTGTGTTTAATTGGCACAATAATGGATCTTGTTAACAATAAATCGCTGACAAATGAATTTAATCAGAAAGCTGCACAAGAAGTGGCGATGATGATGCGGATATAGTTACTTTTTCGACTTTTAAAAGACAGTAACTTTTTGTACATTTCCGTACAACTTTCACCCTAAAAATGAAAGGACGGGAGACTTGGAAAATATTCAATATAATGTGTTCGAAAGAACAGAGCCGGTAGTATTACCTGAACAATTGGGTTTTGGGAAATACTTCACAGATAATGTGTTTGTCATGGATTATTCTGCTGAAAAAGGGTGGTATAACCCCCGGATCACGGCACTCAATTCGTTACAGATGCATCCGGCTACATCTGTTTTACACTATGGTCAGACGATCTTTGAAGGACTAAAAGCATATTACACAGCGAATGGCGAATTTCAGCTGTTCAGGCCTGAAGAGAATTTTATCAGATTAAATAATTCTGCCAAAAGACTCTGTATGCCGGAAGTGGATGTCGATTTTTGCGTTGAAGCACTCAAAGAACTTGTTTGGATCGAGAGAGATTGGATCCCTCGTGGAGAGAGTGACTCACTGTATGTGAGACCATTCATGTTTGGAACTGATCCGTTTCTTGGTGTTAAACCGTCTGATACTTATACGCTGATCTTACTGCTTTCACCTGTTGGGGCATATTACCCCGAAGGTTTTAAGCCTGTCAAAATATTGATTCAGGACGAGTATGTTCGTACTGTAAGAAAAGGACTTGGAGAGTGTAAAACCGCCGGAAACTATGCCGCAAGCATGGCGGGTGCAGAAATTGCACACAAAGCAGGTTGTACACAAACTCTGTGGCTTGATGCAGTTGAATTGAAGTATATAGAAGAAGTTGGAACGATGAATATCTTTGTACAATTCAAAGATGAAGTTGCAACTCCGATGCTTTCCGGTGGAATCCTGCCGGGAATAACCAGAAAGTCAACTATTCAGATCCTCAAAGACTGGGGATTTAATATGAACGAAAGACTGATTTCTCTTGAGGAATTGCTTAATAGATATGAAAAAGGTGAAGTGCTTGAAATTTTTGGAACAGGCACAGCCGCTATCATCTCCTCTGTTTGTGAACTCAAATACAAAGATAGAAGTCTCGTTTTCTGCAATAGAGAAGTAGGTAAACTTGCTGAACGGCTCTTTAAAGAACTGACCGGCATTCAGAAAGGTGTCATTGAAGACCGCTATGGCTGGACTGCCAAAGTGGAAGCTCAAACGATTACCACCTGACCCAATAATAAAGTTACACAAAGCTGCCCTGGCTCATCCCGGGGCAGCTTTTTTTTTGAACTTCAGAACTCCTGAGATTCTGTACTTCAGTATTCCGAAGTTCCTGGGTTCTGCGGTTCTATTAAAAGGTTGGAAGAATTTTGGCTAAAATTTGTAATTTGCAGTTATGAATTAATTGATCCTCAAATAAATTTTGGACTTACCGATGTTTTCATTCTTAAAACGATTCAAATTAAATTTTTTCCTTTTTACACTACTTATTATTCTCTCAGGTTCGAAGATACTTGATGAAGGGATGTTTCCCCTCAGTGAGATTCCCGGCCTTAATCTGAGGGAAGCAGGACTGAAGATAGATGTTAAGGAAATTTATAATCCCGATGGCGTTAGTCTCATTGATGCTTTGGTAAAACTCAGGGGATGCACAGGATCGTTTGTATCTGAGGATGGACTTATTTTGACCAATCATCACTGCTCATTTGGGGACATCGCAGCCGTAAGCAGTGCAGAAAACAATTATCTTGAAAATGGTTTCATTGCGAAAGAAAGAGATCAAGAGCTCCCTGCTAAAGGGCAGTCGTGCCAAATAACGGTTGGTTATTCTGATGTATCAAAAGAAATTCTTGCTGCTGCTGCAGGGAAAGAGTCTTCTGACAGGATTGATGCCATTAACAAAGCTCGCAAAAAATTGGTGGAAGAAGCTCAAAAGGAGCCCGGAATAAAAGCAGAGGTTTCAGAAATGTTCATCGGGAAAACCTATATTCTGTTTAAATATCTTGAACTTAAGGATGTAAGACTTGTTTATGCTCCACCGAGAGCGATTGGTGAATTTGGGGGAGAGACAGATAATTGGGTTTGGCCCCGCCATACAGGTGACTTCTCATTTCTTAGAGCATATGTAGCTCCTGACGGTTCACCTGCGGAATATGCGAAAGAAAATGTCCCCTATAAACCTAAAAAATTTATTCCCGTAAATCCCGATGGTGTTCAGGAAAACGATTTTATTTTTGTACTCGGTTATCCCGGTACGACCTATAGAAATCGTCCTTCCGAGTTTCTGAAGCTCCACAGAGATGTAAGACTTCCTTACATGCAGCAGGTGTTTGCGTCAATCATTTCGAATTTTGAAGAGCTTAGTGCGCAGAATCTCGATTGGAAATTGAAACTTGATCCACAAATCAAGACGATGGCAAACACAGAGAAGAACTACAGAGGAAAACTCGCCGGTTTTAATAAAGTTGACATTATTGGCCAAAAAGAGAAAGAAGAAGTTGAAATTGAGAAGTTTATTGCCGGTGATTCAGAACTTCGTGACAAATATTCGGGATTGATGCAAAAGATAAAAAAGGAATATGAACCCCTCAATCAGGTTACTTCTATCAACTTATTTGGACTGATTCTATCCCGCTTTTCAACCACATATCAGCTTGGTGAATTGATGGCTGAATATATGTCTGCCAAATCTTTGCCTGATCAAAACAGACCAAATATTTTTAAAGATAAAAACAAGGCGATGCTCCAAAGCACAATCGACGAACTTTTTGAAGGGTATATACCTGAAGCTGATATCAACCAATTTAAAATAATTGTGGCAGATGCTGCAAAAAGAAGCGAATTTAGAGATATCGATGTGCTTCAAAGGTTTTTTACAAATCGTCCTGCGTCAGTTGAAGCCGAGGAATATTTTAAAAGTATTGCCTCAAAAACAAAACTTCTTAATAAAACGGCATTTATGGAATTACTCAATTTGGCACCTGAAGAATTTGCAAAGTTGAATGACCCATTGGTTGCCATGTACAAAGAATTTGATAAACAGTTTTCTTCTTACGCAGAAATTGCCAAAAACGCAGAAGGAAATCTAAATTCACTACTTGCAGATTTCATCGAGGTTAAAAAGTTATATCTTAGCAGTTCATTTATCCCGGATGCAAACTCAACACTTCGTCTAACCTATGGTTATATTAAGGGTTATACCCCTGCTGATGCAACCTATTATAAACCATTTACAACATTAACCGGCTTAATTGAAAAAAGTTTTTCGGGGAATCCGGATTATGTACTTCCTCCAAAATTGAAAGAATTGTGGAAGAACAAAGATTACGGCAGATTTAAAGATGAAAAACTTGACGATCTTCCTGTGGCAATCCTGTATAATCTTGACACAACGGGAGGAAATTCAGGAAGCCCTGTTCTTGATGCCTGGGGAAGACTTATCGGATTAAATTTTGACCGTGCCTATGGAGCAACCATAAATGATTATGCCTGGAGCGAGGCTTACAGCAGATCGATTGGTGTGGATATCCGGTATGTTTTGTGGAATATTGAGAAAGTTGGTGGAGCCCATAACTTAATTGCTGAACTTGGGGTAAACTGATGCTCACAACCGGAAAGTCGGCTCCCCCAAAAGAGCCAACCTACGATAGAATTCTTGCAACTGCATCGGCTCAGATCCTCAAAAAGGGGATCAGGGACACAAGTCTTGCCGACATTGCAAAAAGTATTAAGATCAGCAAAGGGACTCTCTATTATCACTTTCGATCAAAAGACAGTTTGATTGAGGAGATTGCAAGAAAAAATTTTGAAGAGGCTGCTGAGCGGATTGTGCTGGGACTTAGAGACTTAAAAGCCAAAAAGGGGAGTGACATTGTGGGTGTCACTCTCACTGCCCTTACATCGGAGCCCCAAAATGCCAAACTTCTTCATTTTATCTGGCTTGAAATATTAACAGGGAACCGAAAGCTCGGATTTAAGATCATAAAAATATTTCAGCAGACCAAAGACACCATAACCACCGCGCTGCTTCCATTTTGCAAAACCAAAGAGGATGCCCAACTTCTCTCCGGGATGATCATCGCCCTTGCAGAAGGAATTAACCTCGGCGACATGCTGGGAACCAATGAGCTGGAAGCAAATGAAGTTGTGAAGTTTCTAAAAGTGTAAAGGAGAACTTCGGAACTTCAGAGATTCAGAACCTCAGTGATTAAGTGCATCCGTCTTGCACTCGAGTTTCTCAGGTTCTCAAGTCCTAAAGTCTCTCCTTTCCCTCAAGTTCTTCCCTTGTTATTTCCTAATTAATAGGTAAATTGTGGTTTCTATTTTTTGGTAATCAATAAATCCGGGATAATTATGGCTCAAAACGGACAAAATGAGAAAACCTTCAAGCCTTATATCGCTGCAACGGACTTTATTCCAGAATTTACACCAAAAGCAATCATTCTTGGTGCATTATTTGGAATTATTTTTGGTGCGGCAACAGTTTATTTAGGCTTAAAAGTTGGTTTAACTGTAAGTGCCTCCATTCCAATAGCCGTATTGGCGATTGCAGTGTTTAAAAAAATCGGCAAATCAACCATACTTGAAAATAATATTGTACAGACCATCGGCTCAGCCGGTGAGTCGGTAGCTGCAGGTGTTGTATTTACAATCCCTGCTTTATTATTTTTAGACGGTGGTATTGAGTATTTCGAATATTTTCAGATATTTGTTCTGGCACTTGCCGGCGGTATTCTTGGTGTACTGTTTATGGTACCCCTGCGCCGTTCGCTTATAGTAAAAGAACACGGGGTTTTACCTTATCCGGAAGGAACTGCATGCGCTGATGTTTTGGTTGCAGGCGAAAAAGGCGGAAACCTTGCCCAAAAAGTTTATTACGGCTTGGGCATATCGTTTGGATATAAAGTGTTGATGTCGGTTTTTGGTCTCTGGAAAGAGGCACCTGCCTACACATTCAGCAAAGATTCAGCCCTTCCAAACGGTACAGTAATGGGGGAAATCTCTCCTGAATTACTTGGTGTTGGATATATAATCGGACCCAAAATTGCAGGCATAATGGTTGCCGGTGGTGTACTTTCGTGGTTGGTGCTTATACCATTGATCACACTCATTGGCAGTGGCTTGGAAACCGCGTTTCCACCGGTGAAAGCACAACTTATCAGAGATATGTCTGCCCGCGAAATCTGGGGTAACTATATCAGATACATTGGTGCCGGGGCGGTTACTTTTGGTGGTATTATGACTCTGATAAAAACTCTTCCAACCATCGTAAGTGCCTTCAAAGATTCGATTGGCGACTTCAAAGCCGGTTCCGCCGGAAAGAGCACTCTTAGAACTGAAAAAGACTTGCCACTCGTGTTTGTACTTGTTGGTGCAGTTGTTCTTGTTGCTTTTATGGCAATTATCCCGTCAATTCCAACTAATCTGCTTTCAGCGATAATGATAGTGGTTTTTGGATTTTTCTTTGTGACAGTGTCATCAAGAATTGTGGGAATCATTGGTTCATCATCCAACCCGATATCAGGAATGACAATCGCAACCCTTATGGCGACAAGTCTTATATTTGTGGGACTTGGATGGACAGGCAGTGCCCACCAGCCAATAGCCTTGGTTGTAGGTTCCATTGTGTGTATCGCGGCAGCAAATGCGGGTGCCACTTCGCAGGATCTTAAAACGGGTTACATCGTTGGCGCCACTCCAATTAAACAGCAGTATGGACTTATAATTGGTGTTGTTGCTTCTTCTGTTGTAATTGGTGCAACTATGTTGATCTTAAACAACGCAATAGGAATTGGAGCTGATTCAACAGTTTCTGCCAATCCACTTCCTGCTCCACAGGCAACTCTCATGGCTACTGTAATTAAAGGACTTCTTTCACAGGATTTACCCTGGGGTCTTGTTGTAACAGGCATGGGAATTTCAGCAGTTCTTGAACTTGCGGGAGTAAGGTCACTTCCTTTTGCAGTGGGAGCATACCTTCCACTTTCCACCACAGCCCCGATTTTCCTTGGTGGTTTGGTGAAATGGTTTGTTGAGAAAAAGAACAGTTCAAAAGAAGATGACGGTGAAATTGGACCGGGAGCATTATTCAGTTCGGGTCTTATAGCCGGTGGTTCACTTACCGGAATTCTTCTTGCTGTCTTAATTGCAACAGAAGTTGAAGCAGGTAAAAATGTTATTGATGTTTTGCATGTAGGTCTTGTTGAAGGTCTGGGCGGAGCGGGAGATTTGATCTCTCTTGGTGTCTTTGTCCTTCTTGGATACGGTCTTTACAAAGTAGCAACAAAAACACAGAAATAACGGTTTGAAAAGTATTTTCAAAGATTATAATGACAGGAAAAAGCTCAAGGGTATTGATGCCCTTGAGCTGACACCTGTTAAAATTCAGGAATTTGAAACGGGTGAGAACGGAATTATAACGGTTCTGATCCCCAGATTCAAATGGGGTGTTGTTCACAATTATATGGTGAAAAACGGGAGGGATCCAAACTTCAGACTCGATCTCGATGAGATCGGATCGGAAGTCTGGGTGTCGATTGACGGCAAAAGAAAAGTTAAAGAAGTTGGAGAAAAAGTTAAAGAGAAACTTGGAGACAGGATCGAACCCCGAGAGAGGCTCGTGAAATTTGTTTCCATGATGTATCATAACAAAATCATTACATTTAAAGAACTTGAAAATTGAGGTAGAAACATGGGAGATCGTTTAGGAACCCTGAAACCACAACCATTGTGGGACATATTTGAAGAGATGAGTGCAAGACCACGACCCTCAAAAAAAGAAGAAGCAGTTGTTGAGTATGTTCTCGAGTTTTGCGAGACAAATGCTCTTGATTATCAGAGAGATGAAGCCGGAAACATTATCATAAAAGTTCCTGCAACTCCGGGATTTGAAGACAAAAAAACAGTTGTTCTTCAAGGACATCTCGATATGGTATGTGAAAAAAACAGTGATGTTGAGTTTGATTTTGACATCGAAGGTATTCGTCCATTTATTGATGGTGAATGGGTAAAAGCTGAAGGAACAACCCTTGGTGCCGATAACGGAATCGGTGCTGCTGCTGCTCTTGCAGTTGCCATAGATGAAACAATTGAACACGGTCCACTTGAGATACTTCTTACCCTTGATGAAGAAACAGGTTTAACGGGAGCTACCAATCTTGCTGAGGGACTTCTCGAAGGTCAGATTCTTTTAAACCTTGATTCAGAAGAGATTGGTGAGCTTTATATTGGATGCTCCGGTGGAAGAGATACCAAAGGAACCATTCACTTTGAACAGGAAGAAGCTCCTGAAAATTATCTTTTTTATGAATTGTTGATCTCCGGATTAAGAGGAGGCCACTCGGGTCTTGATATCAACACCGGTAGAGCGAATGCGATTAAAATTCTCGCAAGAATTTTGAATACTCTTCAACAATATTATCTTGTAAGTGTAGCTGAAGTGAAAGGTGGAAGCAAAAGAAATGCGATTCCAAGAGAAGCTTCCGCAATTCTTGCTGTTGATCCTGAAGATGAAAGTGTTGTAATTGAAGAAGTTATGGAATTTGAGAAGATGGTTCAGGCTGAACTTTCAACCGTTGAACCAAATCTTCGTGTTGTGATCAGAAAAATTGAAGGAACCAAAAAAGTGCTTGATGAAGTATCTGAAGATCAGTTGATTCTGATGCTTTATGCACTTCCACATGGTGTTCTGAAGATGTCTGCTGATATACCGGGATTGGTGGAAACTTCAACCAACCTCGCAACTTTAGTGATGACTGAAAACGCAATTGAAATCGGAACAAGCCAGAGAAGTTCTGTTGAATCTGAGATTGAAGATGCTGTTACCATGGTATCATGCGTATTTGAACTTGGTGGAGCAGAAATTGAAACGAGTGATGGCTATCCAGGATGGAAACCCGATGTTAAGTCAGAAATTCTGAAAGTAACAAAGGATGCTTATACAGCACTCTACGGTAAGGTACCTGAGGTGAAAGCTATCCACGCCGGTCTTGAATGTGGAATTATTAAAGAGAAATATCCTGAGATGGATATGGTTTCATTTGGTCCAACCATCACAGGAGCTCATTCACCTGATGAACAGGTAAATATAGCTTCAGTTGAGAAGTTTTGGTATCACCTTCTAAAAGTACTTGAAACCGTTCCCGAAAGATAACGATGGCGAAAAACGAAACGCTCAATATTGACAAACCAACAGTACCCTTCGCCGTCAGGTGGGGGGTACTTGTTCTTGTCTCACTGGCAATGTTTGGGAATTATTATGTTTATGACTCAATAGCCCCGATTGCTGATTTGCTTGCATCACAGCTTAAGTTCACTGACTCCGACATTGGTCTGCTTCAGGGGATTTACAGTGTGCCAAATATCCTTATGGTGTTGCTCGGTGGATTGATTATTGACAGAATTGGAACTGTTAAGTCGATTACCCTCTTTTCGATCCTTTGTTTTGTTGGTTCAATTGTTACCGTGATGACAGTTCAATTAGCATTTGTAGGTGATATTTTCAGGTCGGTTTTCAACTCTGACATTAGCAACGAACTTGTTGTTATGTCGTTAGGAAGATTGATTTTTGGATTGGGAGCGGAATCGCTGATTGTGGCGGTTACCACTGCACTTGGCAAATGGTTTATTGGAAAAGAGCTTTCGTTTGCATTTGGAATAAATTTAACCATAGCCCGTCTTGGTTCTTTTGCTGCTGACAATTCACCTACCTTTTTTAAGTCATATTTCACATCATGGGATCTTCCCTTGATGATCGCTGTAATAATGGCTTTTATTTCAGTGATTACAGCACTGGCTTACTGGTATCTCGACAGTTATGCAAAAAACAATTACCACATGAAACCTGAAGCAAAGCAGGATAAAGTGGTTCTGCGTGAAGTGTTGGCTTTTAGTAAATCCTACTGGTTTATTGTTTTGTTGTGTGTAACTTTTTATTCAGGGATTTTCCCGTTCAGAACTTTCGCCATTAAATTTTTCCAGGAATTTCACGGACTGGAAAGAGAAGTGGGCGGAATGTACAACAGTATCTTGATCCTTTCATCAATGATTTTAACTCCACTTTTTGGGCTGCTTTCTGATTATATCGGAAAAAGGTCGTTGTTGATGATGTTTGGTTCAGTTTTACTGATACCCGTCTATATCATGTTGTTACAAACCGCTATTCCACCATGGTTACCGATGGCGATGATGGGTCTCTCATTCTCGCTTATTCCGGCAGTAATGTGGCCTTCGGTTGCATTGATTGTGCCTGAGCAAAAACTTGGTACTGCTTATGGATTGATGACAATGATACAGAACATCGGGCTTGCCGGGTTTAACTTTCTTATCGGATGGGCAAACGATTCATCCGGTGGTTATGAACTTGGAATGTACCTTTTCTCGTCACTCGGTTTCTTTGGACTCTTTTTTGCATTCATGCTTAAATGGGCAGAGGGAAAAGCCGCCGGGCATGGTCTTGAATTTGGATTAATGCACAAGAAAAAATTAGATGCTCAGAAATGACATGTGATAAATGTTGCCTTAGTGGATTATAATTGTCTCTTTGACACACTTATCAGAATAAAATTACGATTTGATACCATATAAAACTTTTATAGTTGTTTTTGTTTTACTTGCCGGGGCAGCCGAATCCCAATCGAACAAATTTGGTTTTGGTTGTCTTGGACTTGTTGGTGGTTTTGCAGGTTACCAGGTAAAACATTATGAAGCGACCGGTCTGAACAACTATGTAACAGCATATAACCAGCTTCACGGAGATTCTCTTTTTGCAGGGATCGGGGAGTTTGGCATGCTTAAAGGTTATCGTTTGGGGATCAATCTTTTGAGAAACAGAGTTTCAGGACTTGAATACACAGTAAAAATATTTTATGAGATGATGAATGAGGTGAAAGAAACTCAGGTTAAAGGTTCAAACTCCATTTATACCAACAGTCTCGAATATAAACAAAATGTTTATGGTGCGGGAATCGAACTTGGTACCCCACTTTCGAAATCCATTAGCTGGAAAATCCTTGAACTGGAGGTTACATATGGTAATGCTCAATTCTATAAACGGACTGAAGATATAAATAATCCTGTTTCAAGGGTTAAATACAGTTCGGATAAATCACAGCTCGGGTTTAATTTCGCTTCCGGGTTTATTCTCTTTATCATCGATCAGAATATCAGTTTAGAAGGTAAAGTTGGATATTCAGAATTTTCAGTTGGTGTATTAACTGATGAAGCCGGCAATAAACTTACTGTTAACGAAAGCAGCACTGAAGTGATGGAAAATGCCGTCACAAAGGGCGGGCTTTTCTACGGTGTACAATTCAATTTATCAATTCCTTTATAAAAATATATGACAGAACTTCAAAAAGCTTGTGAAATTGCAATCAGAGACTGCATGGGTGCCAAACCCGGTGAATCTGTATTAGTGGTGAGTGATACTCAAAAACATGAGATTGGTTATGAACTCTATCTCGCAGCCATCAGACTCGGACACAAGTCGGTGTATGTGGAAATGGAACCTTTAGAAGTGAATGGTCAGGAACCACTTGCTTCCATCGCAGCCATGATGAAACAATTTGATGTTGTGCTCTGTCCAACTTTAAGATCACTCACCCATACACAGGCGAGAAGGGATGCTTCAGCCACGGGAGCACGAGTTGCCACTTTCCCGGGAATAACAAAAGATGTGATGATTCGTGGACTTAACGCAGATTATAAAAGGATTGCAGAAAGATCACTGAATTTGAAAGCAGTTCTTGAAGAAGGAAAACATGTAAGAGTAACATCTGAAAAAGGGACTGATATTCAGTTTTCGATTGAGGGAAGAAGTGTTCATGCCTCCAAAGGGCTGTTCCATGCCCCGGGAGAAAGTGGTAATCTCCCAACCGGTGAAACATTTCTTGCGCCTGTCGAAGGAACTGCAGAGGGTGTTTTCATCGTGGATGGATCATTTGCAGGTGTTGGTCTTATGGAAAATTCTGACATAAAGCTGACAGTAAAAGAGGGGGTGGTCACCGATATTGAAGGGGGAGATAATGCAAAACAACTTGCCGAAATTCTCGCCAAAGTTGGTGGAGATGCCTACAATATTGCTGAATTTGGTGTGGGAACCAATGAGTCGGCTCAACTCTCCGGGTTAATACTTGAGGATGAAAAAGTAATGGGAACAATCCATATTGCTGTTGGTGATAACATGGGTTTTGGTGGGAAAGTGAAAGTACCTTTACATCTTGATGGTGTGGTTAAATCACCTGATGTTTATCTGGATGGAAAGCTGATCATGAAGAAAGGCAATTTTACAATAGAAGTTTAATTATAGAAGTGCCATTTGACATCAGCCTTTAACTTCAAGAACCTCGATAAATGGAAAATAAGAACCCTCCTTGCGATAAAGGTTTTTATAACCGTTGGGGTGCTTTATTATCTGAACGCTAAATTCAGCGACATCTCTTTTTCCACTTTCTTCGATTTTAAATCTGCATTTGCCTTTATTATTGCTTTGATATTGGTTCCATTCAATTTTTTCCTTCAATATAAAAAGTGGCAACTGATTTGTGATTATTCTTACCCTCCTCAAAAAAAGAGCAGTATTTTTATTTCAATTCTCACAGGAATCAGTACGGGTTTATTAACTCCCGGAAGATTGGGTGAATACCCCGGAAGAGCATTCCCGTTAAGAGATGTAAAACTTTCCGAGGTAACTGCGGGATCGGCAATAGATAAATTAAACTCATTGATGGTGATACTGATTGCAGGGTCGTTTGCATCACTTCTGTTTTTGAATAAGTTTTATTCGATCGACAATAACCTTACTATATCACTTCTTTTTTTGTTGACAGGGATTTATCTCCTTTTGGTTTATCTAATATTGTCTACTGAATTCTGGAGAGGATTTGTGGGAGATCAGATTGGTAAATTTAAGATTATCGAAAAATATTTTCTTAATTTTAAATCAATTGGACTTTTTAACCGGACAATTTTTGCAAAAAATTTTTCGTTGTCGGTTTTGAATTATCTGGTTTTTTCCACGCAATTTGTGCTTCTTGTGATTGCGTATTCCGATCAGGCTGATTTTTTTACATCACTCTGGGGCAGTTCTTTGGTGTTCTTTACAAAAAGTATCATTCCGGGGATTACCTTCGGAGAAATCGGCATAAGAGAGAGTGCATCTGTTTATTTTCTCGGTCATTTTGGGGTTGAGGCAAGTGCCTGTTTTAATGCAGCATTAATGCTTTACACGATAAATATTTTAATTCCCGCGATTCCGGGAGCAATCTTCATTTTTAGAAGAAACAAGTGATGATTTGAATCTGTTGTTGATTATTTTATTGTTACCGATGCTTTTTTACATCTATTTTTTATTAAAGATAAAAAGTGGTCTGAGAAAGTTAAAACAAGAACCCGGGGGTTCTGTAGTTTCCAAAATAACCGGTGTCACGCTTGTTATACCTTTTAGAAATGAAGAAGAAAATCTCCGGAATTTGATTGAAGATGTTGCGAACCTTGAAAAAGATGGAATTAATTTTGATGTGATATTTGTGAATGATCACTCCGAGGATGACTGGCAGGAATATAAAAATCAAATCCGGGAGAGAGAGAACTGGCGGGTCATCGAACTTGGAGCGGGAGTAACAGGGAAAAAAAACGCACTCACGGAAGGGATCAAAAATTCGAGTAGTGAGATTATTCTCGTTACAGATGCTGACTGTCGGATTCCGACAAAATGGCTTAAATTGATGGTCGGGCAGTTTGATGAAAACACCGGGTTTGTTGCCGGTGCGGTTAAATATAAAAGTAATGATTCCATATTCACTAAAATTCAAGCACTTGAGTTTGGGGGACTTATCCTGAGTGGGGCAGGACTGATTGGTTCGGGTGAACCGGTAATTTGCAGTGCTGCAAGTATGGCATTCAGGAGAAAACTTTTTATTGAAGTTGGAGGATATAATCTCAACAACTCCCTCTCATCCGGTGATGATGAGTTTTTAATGCGGTCAATTGCTCGATTGGGACACAAGGTTGGATACCTGCTTAACAAGGAGGGAATAGTTGAGACCAACCCCGGCGACAGTGTCGGGGGATTTGTTCAACAAAGAAGCAGATGGGCAAGCAAAGGGCTGTTTTATGAAAACCCGATTTTAATTCTTAAACTTGTTTTGATCTTTTTATTTTATTTATCTCTTATCTTATCACCTTTTACGATCTGGTTTTTTGGGTGGAATGGATCCTTTTTAGTAATGATTTCAATAGTATTTAAGGGATTGACGGAATATTTTGTATTGTTGGAAGGGGAGGGGTTGCTCTATGAGAATGTTGATTTATCACATTTCCTGTTGGCTGAATTAATGCACGTTCCTTATATAGTTTTTACAGCAATTTTAGGGGCATTTGGAGGATTCGTCTGGAAAGGGAGGCAGTTATCCCGATGATCAGACCAAAATATTATTATGTACCACCGGCACCGCTCAGGAAAATTTTTCGTTCAATAATTTGGAATTCAACTTCTGACAACATCCTTATTTCAATTGACGATGGTCCCTGCGAATCATCCACAACTAAGATTTTGGAAACACTTGGTGACTCCGGGGTAAAAGCTTTGTTTTTTGTAACCGCGGATGCAGCAATAAAAAACAGACTCCCGGTAAAAGAAATTATTAAACAAGGTCATTTGATTGGAAACCACTCTTTCTCTCACAAAAAGCTCAGATTTTTATCAGGGCATGTTTTGAAAAAGGAAATAGTTGATTCAAAATCGGCAATCGAAGATATAACTGGTTCCCCGGTTGTATATTTCAGGCCTCCTTATGGTGCTTTTGATCCTTTTGTGTTAAAGGCAATCACAGACTCACGACAAAAATGTGTGATGTGGAGTTTGCTTTCAGGCGATTATTTGGGAAGTAGAAGTGATACTGAAAATGTAATCAAAAACTATCTGAATTCAGATTCCATCGTAGTTTATCATGATAATTTTAAAAGCAGAAACACTGTCATTGAATCATTAAAAAGCACAATACAGACTGCAAATGAAAAAGATTTTAAAATTGGAGACCCCTCGATATGTTTGAGTTGATCGTTTTAATTGTTGTTGGTCTCTATGCAGTCCAGGTAATTATCTACCTTTTGGCATCATACAAGAGATTTAACAGATTAGATGATGATCAATTACCCACAGCCTCTGTAATGGTTGCTGTTCGGGATGAGGAAAAAGTTATTTCCCGCTGTCTTGATGCCCTCGATAAACTTGTTTATCCATCGGGTAAACTCCAAATTATTGTAATCAATGACAGCTCAACAGATACCACAAGTGAGATAATCAGAAAATTCATCGTCGGGAAACCACAGTTCACTTTTATTGATGGAGTAGAACCAATAGGCCACCTCAGAGGTAAAACGAATGCTCTGGTTCAAGGTCTGAAAGTTGCAACCGGTGAGATTATCATAACAACAGACGCAGATTGTAAAGTTAATCCACTGTGGGCTAAGACTCTTGCTTCCTATTTTACAAATGGAGTTGGATTACTGGGTGGAATGACTTCTCAGGAAACAGGTTCAGTCTGGAAAGGGATGCAGCATCTCGATTTTATGTATCTTCTTGGAGCCGGGTCAGGGACAATAAACGCAGGTTTGCCATTAAGTGTAATTGGAAACAATATGGCATATTTACGAAAAGCTTATAATGAAACCGGTGGTTATGAGAGCATGCCATTTAGTGTGACAGAGGATTCACAACTGCTTGCTGCCATTTCAAAATTGAAAAAATACAAAATAATCTATCCACTCGATAAGGATACTTTAATTGAGTCGATACCGGTTGAGGGCTTTGTATCTCTATACAAGCAGAAAAAACGATGGGGAATCGGTGGATTAAATGTGCCGCCCCATGGATTGTTGGTATTAGGCACAGCCTTTTTTTCTCATTTGCTTTCGGTTCTTATTTTACCATTCTCTCCAGTTACCGGACTATTTGCCATTCTTACAATTGTAACTGCAGATTTATTTTTTCTCGGTTCAATCGTTCATAGAATGCGACTGCTCCACACATTAAAATATTTCCCATTCTTCGAAATTTATTATTTTATTTACATCATTTTCCTGCCATTCATATTATTGTTCAGTAAATCTGTTGAGTGGAAGGGGCGGAAGTTCTAACCCATTTAAGTCGTCTGTATTTATTATATTTTAAGATTATATTTTTTGAAAAAATGAAAATAGAACTGCACTTGAAATATATTAGGATATTGCTCTTAACTGTTGTTTTTTCAGGTATTATCACAGCACAAAGCGTGGAACTTTTCCCCGGTGACCTGAATATACAACCATTCACTTCCAATTTTTTAGAACCCAGAATGGGAGTTTTTTTCCAATCGGGCAAAAATGATTTAAGACTCGACATTGGAGCTTCGAAAGACATAGCAAGATTTACCGGCATCAACGGAACAATTTTTTCTGTAGGAGCCGATTTTTTTACTTATACCCGGCTTCGTGGTGAAGCAGATTTCCATTTCCCGGTAGATGCGGTCGATTACCTTTTTGGTTTTAATCTTGGCTATAAAATTCCGCTTAAAGGAAGAAGTGAGTTTGGGATCAGGGCGAGGTTGAGCCATATAAGTGCACACTTTGTTGATGGGCATTATGATGGCTCTTCTCAAAGATGGAGAGATGACAGAAATCCACTGGTTTACAGCCGGGAGTTTGTTGAACTTTTCCCTTATTATAGATCGGGTGATGGAAGAATTTACCTCGGTATAACATACCTGTTTCATGTTGATCCAACTGAAATTGAGCCCTGGATTATTCAGGCAGGATTTGACACTTATCCCTCTTCATTGTCATTTGGCAATATCTATCCGTTTGTCTCCTACGATTATAAAATGGGATATACCACGGCATACAATTCGAATCATACAGCACAAATCGGGCTAAAATTTGGAAAACCATTTGGAAGTGGACTCAGAGTTGTATTCACACTTTTTTCGGGGAAAAATGTTCATGGTGAATATTACGAAATTGATGATGAACATTTTTCGACAGGCGTAACAATTGATTTTTAATTATGAATGAATCGGAAAATTCGGATACTTTGACGAACAATAACGACATTTTTAAGGTTTATATTATACCTTTAATTCTTTTTGTAGCAACTCTTGTGACCACAACCATTGCAGGTGCATTTTGGGTTGTTTCTCCGGCAGGAGGTCTTGAGCTCACTCAAATAGCAGAGGGCTTACCGTACTCAATCTCGATCTTGACTATTCTCGGATTTCATGAATTTGGGCACTATTTTGCTTCGAAATATCATGATGTTAAAGCCACTCTTCCATACTTCATTCCATTCCCGACAATTGCCGGGATGCTGAACTTTGGGACAATGGGTGCCGTTATTAAGACCAAAAGCCCCATTTACAGCAGAAAAGCCCTTTTCGATATTGGAATTGCAGGACCTATTGCAGGATTTGTTATCTCTCTGATTGTGTTGATATATGGCTTCCAGAATCTTCCCGGAAAAGAATTTATTCTGAATTTGCATCCCGATTATGATCTCCCATCCTATGGACAGGGAGGACTTTCTCTGGCGTTTGGTGAAAATCTGTTATTTGTCTTTTTAAGAGACATATTTGCACTGTCACCCGATGGGTTTATCCCTCCCATGAGTGAAATTTATCATTATCCCTATCTGTGTGCGGGATGGTTTGGTCTTTTTGTAACAGCTCTTAATCTGCTTCCTGTTGGTCAACTTGATGGTGGCCATATCATATATGCAATGTTTGGCGAAAAGGTTCAAGAGAAAGTTGCATGGATTACAATGTTTTTCCTTCTTTTTGCCGGCGGGCTTGGAGTGGTTAACCAGTTTTACGAAACACCATTCGATTTTGGTTGGACCGGATGGTTCCTTTGGGCGGTATTGTTATACTTTGTAATTAAAGTGAAACATCCACCAGTCTATATAAATGAACCGATTGGACCGGTTAGAATGGCAGTGGGTTATTTTGGTGTGTTGATTTTTATTACCTCGTTCATTCCGATGCCTTTTATTATTGATGCAGGTGTATTATAACAGTCCGTACTCATAATTACATATTTTAATTGTTACAGATTTTAGATATTTTAACTCAAAAAAAATTAGAAACAGAATGAAGAAAATAGCAGCAGGAGTCCTGATCCTGTTATTGTTCAGCGGATGTGAAAAGGAATTCAGCAGTGTTGTTGATCCCGTCTCCGCAAAATTTTCAGTTCAAAGTGTAGCCCGTTTTGACACTCTCAGATTTAATCCTGTCGATTCATTGGTGAGGTATCAAATCCATATTGCATCAAACACAACACCAGCCAGTGTTTATATGAACTTGTTTTCTCCCGGCGACCAAAAAGTAAATTCCACTCCTTATTATCTTGTTGATAACGGCAGTGTTGCAAGCGGAGATGAAGTTGCCGGCGATAAAATATATTCTTTAAAAGTGCCGATGTCGAGTGGATATATCTCCGGTGAATACCGATCCGAATATTACGCTTCCGACAACTCGGGTGAAAGTTATCGATTAGCCGTAAGCAAATTTGTTTATGATAACGGTGCTGCAAATCAGGAGCCGGTAATTAGTGATCTTGTTGCTCCGGATACTCTTGTTGTTTTGGATACAACGGTTTTTAGAATTACCATGAAAGCAATCGATCCTAACGGAAAACAGGACCTTTCACGAGTCTATTTTGTTGTTACCCGACCTGATGGCACCTCTAACAACGCAGCACTCCTTATGTATGATGACGGAAATTTCAACGATCATGGGGATGAAGTCGCCAATGATGATATCTATTCTATCATTGTCAGTGTATTCTCTACAAATCAAAAGGGAGAATATACATTCACCTTTACGGCAGAAGACAGGGGTAAAAAGAAAAGTACACAGCTAATTAAAAAGATTGTATTGAAGTAGATGTTGAAAAGATTAAAATTATCGTTTTTGATTTTGGTTGCAGCCTCTTCCGGAGTTGTGGCACAAAACAGTCCTTTCTCCTTTAAATTTGAAGATTCACCTGCTACAGTTGCTTATTCATCCTCGGAGAATCCGGCTTCCAACAGTATCAGTGCCATTCATATCCAGGGAGATACCATTTGGCTTGGAACCTCGCGTGGGTTAAGCAGATCTACCGACAAGGGTGCCTCATGGCGCAATTATTACGGTGATCCCGCATTTGGCACAGAAAATATCTCTGCAATTGCCTGGGATAAGTATAATGGAGTGCTTTGGGTTTCCACTGCTCACTCTGCTGAGAGATCAGGACAAACTTTTCCCGAAGGAAGTGGACTTCGTTACACGACTGACGGTGGTGAGACCTGGACAAAAATTGCCCAACCTCTCGACAAAGAGAGCGATACTTTGATTGTGTATGGAAACAGCACTCTCAGAGCCCTCCCCGTTACAGTTGCGATACAGAATATCACCTACGATATTGCAGTAACCCGTGGAGTTGTCTGGATAGCATCATTTGCCGGAGGACTAAGGAAGTCAACCGATATGGGAACCACATGGCAAAGAGTTATTCTTCCTCCTGATTTTTTAAATTCTGTTAAACCCACTGATAATCTCAGTTTTTGTGTTTCACCCGTTCCGGGGAAGTTTTGTAGTGAAGGATATCTTAACTATCGTGCTTTTAGTGTGATGGCAACGGGAGATTCTGTAATCTATGCAGGAACTGCAAACGGTATTAATAAATCCATCGATGGGGGAATCAGTTGGGTTAAATTTAATCATCAGAATCAGGTGAATCCCATGTCGGGAAACTTTGTGGTTGGACTTGGGAACAAGGAAGGGACAAACGAGATTTGGGCTGCAACATGGAAAGCCGAAGATTTAAATGAAGCTTATGGTGTCAGCTTTTCTCCAGATGGAGGTGAAAACTGGTTTACGAGTCTTGACGGTGAAAGAGTTAACAACTTTGCAGTTTTCACTGATAAAGTGGTCGCTGCGGCATCGGGTGGATTGTATAAATCAAATGATTTTGGGAAGAACTGGTATTCGCCCGGTAATATAGTTGATACTGATTCGAAATTATCTTTAAAAACGACCACTTTTTACTCCGCCGTTTGGGCTGAAGCAGGAACTGTTTTATATGTTGGTACTGCGGATGGTCTTATTAAAAACAGTGGTTTTGTGGGAGTATGGCCCGACAAATGGAAACTTTATTTTGCCTCCCAACCACTTGAGTCTGTTGAGGAATCATACGCATTCCCAAATCCGTTTTCACCCAAAACAGAACAGGTGAAAATTAAGTACTCAACCAACGGGAAAGAATTAAATGTTACAATAAGGATATTTGATTTTGGAATGAACTATGTCAGAACAGTAATTCAAAGTGCTCCGAGAGGGAATCCAACTCACACCGTGAATACAACAGGCATAAGTGGAGTAATTGATTTTTGGGATGGGAAAGATGATGCAGGAAAAGTGGTGCCAAATGGTGTTTATTTCTACAGAATTGATGCCGGTAGTGAAAAACCGGTTTTTGGAAAGATAATGGTGCTGCAATAAAATGAAAAACACTAAAATATTTTTGTTGATTATAATACTTTTTCTTTCTGCTCCGATTGATGCTCAAAGAATAATGAACAATCTCTCTTCTGCTCCCGGAGCATTTAGCAGGATTGGATTTGGAGCTCGCGGGATCGGAATGGGAAATGCTCTTTCCACAGTGAAATCGGGTAATATATCCTCAATTTACAACCCCGCACTTTCCGTTTTTCAGGACAATAATGCATTCAGCGCACAATATACATTTCTTGGTCTCGACCGGTCATTAAATTTTGTGAGTTTTACAAGGCGGTTCGATTTTTATTCAAAGAATGATACCGTTCCCGAAACAAGGATCCCCAGATCAACAGCGGGAGTTTCCTTAGGCCTTATAAATGCAGGAGTTGGCAACATTGATCAAAGGGACAATCAAGGTTTTAAGAAAGGGACACTCTCCACTTCAGAAAATCTTTTCTTTTTATCGTTGGCAAACAAGTTTTCTGAAAAAATCTCTGTTGGTGTAACGGCAAGATTCTATTATTATAAACTTTACGAAGATGTGACATCCACAAGTTTTGGCTTTGATATTGGAGCAATTTACACAGTTACCCCTGAATTGGCAGTATCACTGGTACTTTCCGATGTGAATTCGCAATACAAATGGAATACTGCTCCAATTTACAATACGGAGGGCGGGGAAACCATCGATAAATTCCCTCTTTTTAAGAAGCTTGGAGTTAGCTACTATTACAAGCCATACAGGTTGCAACTTGCAGCTGAATTTGCCTCTGATAATTATGGTACCAACCTTTTACGGTTTGGTGCCGAATATAATATCTACGAAGGTCTTTTCCTCAGGGGTGGTATCGATAACTTGTTCCTGAATAAAAGTGATGAACCTGTAAAACCTTCTGTCGGCTTTTCATATTCCAGAGAATTGGGGAATTACAGGATTGGTTTTGATTACGCTTTTCAGGTTGAACAGTATTCAAGCTCTGACAGGCATATAATTGGTCTAAATTTTATTTTCTAAAAATTGATAATTGATGAAAAAACTATTATTTATCTCCGTTTTCCTTTTAACTACACCGGTTTTGTTCGCTCAATCAGCCGGTGGCAGTGGACTCTCATTCCTTAAAATCGGATCCGGCGCAAGAAATATTGCATTGGGCGACAATGGAACTGTCTTTGCAAATGATGCGACTGCTATATTTTACAGTCCCGCAAATCTGATTAGGAATGGCAACTCTGAAATATCATTCACACATAATGAATGGATTCAAGGGGTCAGAACCGAAATGCTGGCGGCTAAATTTTCGCTTTTTGGGATGAAAATGGGTTTTGGTGTAAATTCAACCAGAATAGGGGAGATTGAAGTAAGAGAGAGACCCGGCGATGCACTTTCCACTTTTACGGCTGATTTTATCGCAATTTCACTCGGTACAGGTTTTAAAATTTCTGAAAAAGTAAGTGCCGGTGTTGTATTAAAATATCTCTACGAAGGAATGTTTTATGAAGATGCGGCAGGATATGCTGTTGATCTCTCAGGTAGATACACAATAAATGATGCATTGTTTTTAACAGCAGCAATCAGAAATCTCGGTGCGATGAATGAGCTAAAAACAATAGCCACCAAACTCCCAACAGATTTTAGAGTTGGTGCAGGCTACAATTTTGCCATGCCACAAAACAAACTTAATTTTTCCACAGGACTTGAAGTACAGAAATATTTATCAACAGATGATATCCATATCAACGCAGGGGTAGAAGCAGTTTATGATGGACTGCTTGCAGTAAGACTGGGTTATCAGTCATTATATGAAGCCAAAGGATTAACCACCGGCATTGGAATCTACTGGAACAGCCTTGCATTCGATTATGCTCTTACTCCGTTTGGGCAAGACCTGGGATTGGGACATACATTCTCTGTGAAACTGGGACTTTGAGTCAATGCAGTAATGCAGTAATATTTGCTTGCATGAGTCTTTTTTGGGACGCAGATACACGCAGATTAAACGGATTTTCGCGGAGGAAAAGGATAGTTCCATGGATTTATGATGTGCTGAAGGCATCCCTTTGGGAGATTTTCATAGATGGATTTCTTTTTAATTTAGCATGGATGAGGTGGATTTTTGACGGATATTTTTACCACAAGTACCAAAATTAATCGCCTTTCCCAGTCGCCTTGACGGCACGATGACTTTTAATCCAAATCAGGTATGCGTCTCTTTTTTGATGTTATTTATTGTTGTGTACAAAAATTTTCGATAATTGAAAAAAAACATGAAATTTAATTTGGTAGATAAATTTAAAACTCGTAATGTTGTATCAGTTGATAATCTTTATTATCAGTTAGCTCTTTTAATCATTGTTTACAGTTCTTTACGAGGGAAATATGTATGGGCGTGGTATTGTTTGTAGTTTTTATAATTCTGTAACTTTTAAGGAAGTCGCTGTTTCTCACGAGAGAGAAAACCAAACTTTTTCGTGGGTTGGTAGCTTTCTGCCATCACTTGGTATCACCTATCCCTGTTCAATGGTACCCTCAACAACTCTGTGCCTTCCAATTACTTTTCATTCTAAATCTTCCTTTTTTGATCCATCAACACAAACTTTGTGTGAGGAGAATCCATGTTTAAAATAAAACAATACCCGCTTAGAATTGTCCTGTTATCGGGATTACTACCATTGATTTTTCTTACAACCGAAGTGAACGCCCAATACTTCGATACCTTGATTTTCAGAACTACGGGTCTTTACTGGAAAGAATCAGTTATTTTTATGGGGGACCAAAATGATGATGGTTGTGATGATTTTATGATTACGAAGATGGACACAACCGAACCGGGGTCAGAAGGGAAAGCATATTTTTATTACGGTGGTAACCCTATCCCTGATACACCCGCTTTTTATATTCGAACTTACAACCCTCTTACAATCACGGGATGTGATATAAACAGGGATGGATACAGGGATATTATTAGCCACAGGGGAGGAATGCATACATATCCGGTGAGCTATAATGTCTATTTAGGTGGTCCAAATATTGATTCCATTGTTGATTTTGTGTTATTCCATCCGGTAGACAGCAGTATTTCTATACTTTACGGCAGAGATTGGCAAATTGACTACGATGGTGATGGACGGGAAGAATTTGTTACATACACCAATACTGGATTTTTTTATTTTTTAAAAACCACACCCGAAATCCAACCAGTTGAGTACTATGCTCTAAAACCCGATTCAATCTATTCAAACCATCGGTTTAAGTATAATTATTTATCATTTGCTGATATTGATGGTGACGGTAAAACAGATTTTTCACCAATGCTTTGGAATCCAAATTCGCCTGTTGAGCTCCGCCGCTTCTATTTTGGCAACAGTGATTTTTCCTTCAATGAATATTACCAATTCTCAAGCGATACAACATTTCAACCCCAAAACATTTTTATGGTAAATGATATGAATGGGAATGGTAATGGAGAGCTAATAGTTTTTAGAGGTACAGCCGGTGGAAATATGCCTTATGGATTATCATTCGGAACCCGCCCTCCTGACATAACACCCGAAGTAAAAATCAGTGCGGGAGGACTATCAGGAGGAGGAGTCTCACCAGGGGACATAAATGGAGATGGATATGGCGACTTGTTAAAATATATACCATATGAGACTTATGCCTTATTTCTTGGAGGCAGTACGATATCAGGACTTGTGGCAAAACTTTATGTTTCTAATTATTTTAGGAGGGATATAGATTTTGCCGGAAGAGTGGGAGATGTTAATGGTGATGGGATAGATGATATTTGTGTTGGTGAAAATGGGTATGAAGATCACTCAATACTTCCAGCCGGAGAAATCTATATTTATAAAGGAACCAGAACCCCTGTTTCAGTAGAGGAAGAAGTGGTTGCGAAAACAAGCGAAAAGGAGATTGATGTCGCAATTTCACCCAATCCAACTAATGGAAAGGTTAATATTCATTATACACTACCCGATTCAGGTATGCTGACTTTGGGGATATTTGATATCCTTGGACAGAGAATATATAACAATTCAACACAAGAGGAGAAAGGGGCTCACACAAAAGAGTTAAATATTCAAAACTTTGCCGTTACAAGCGGCATATATATTTTCCACTTCACTCTGGCAACTAGTGAAAAGACTTTAACCAAAAGTGTTAAAGTGCAATTAATTAAATAGGTGAACAAAACGACAACTAAAAAAGAGAATTAACTATGAAAAAGTTACTTTTTTTATTGGTACTTATTAACGCGTTTGCATTTTCGCAAAGAAAGCCGGGCATTGATTATATGCCACAGATCGGTTTTTTTGACTTTGTGGTCAACTACCTAAGCAATCCAAATGACCACCTGGCAACACAATTGGCAATTTTCAACAGGTACAGTGCAGATAATTGGTATTTTGATTCGCTCAAATCGCTTGGGCTTACTAATCTGGTTACAGATGCCCAGTTCCATCAAAATCTTGACCATATACTTGACAATTTTTACCTCAATGATATGGGGTTTGCATGGAAACATGATTTGAGTTTAAATCCGCCGAGATATTTTTTACCGGCAAGATCCATGAACTCTTTGGGGCACAGAATTGCAAACTATGTCATGGAATTGGGTGGAGCGCAGGTTTCAACAATCAGCTTAGATGATAATTTTGGGTTTGGGGTGACAGAGACCCAAGAAAACACCGCAAGCTACTGGGTATTAAAACCCGGTGTTGGTCAACTTTTAGGAATTGACAGTACAGGCATGAATGGTTTGGATATTCAGGTGACTCCGAATGTTTATTCCAGAATGGCACTCACCCAGTATCACACGGCCGGTGAAGCAATAATGTGGGCACAACTCCCATGGACGCAGTTTCCCCTCAAAGATTCATTAAAAATCCGGATATTGTTTCGAAGGGGACAAGCACCATCCAATTGGGCAAATCTTTTTACGATTAATGCAACAAGTATTAAAGGAACCCCACTCGCGCCAGGGTATATTATTGAAGGGAGGAGGGATCATCGAATACTTGATGTAGAACCGGAGACAGTTCCGACTTTATTTATTCAGGAGGTGACTGCTAATGATCTGACCAACGATCACTTAACAAATTATGCCTGGTTCGAGTCAAATCCAATATTAATCGATAAAGATAAAAACTTTGAGTTTAATATAATTTGGAGTGGAAATGCTGATCTGTTTATTGACAAAATAATGGTTTACAATACCGCATACGAAGAGTTATATGTCGATTTTACAGTACCTGCGCAAAACAGCAAGAGTCAACTGCTCGCTACTTATCCTCCGGCAGAAGTAGATTCCTTTTTTCAGAGTTTCTATTTTGATGAACCTTTCCAACTGTCTGCGCAGTATAGAGGGGAGATTCAAAAATATATTGATGATAATTATCACTCAGCAAATCAAAATTTTGAGGTTAACAGTGCAGTTGGTGGTATTCCAAAACACTTCCTTGATTTTGACAAAAAATATGCAAGACCTGAAGAAACCTCGCCAGTATTTAAAAAATACCTCTTGTATAACATGTATCCAATAGATAAAAATACTATAACCTCAACCACATCGGTTCAAAAGATGTTGGATTTGTTTTGCAACTACAACAATGTTGATGATACACCGGGAAGTCCATATGATCCGGACAGGTATAAATATGTTGGTCTGTTGAATGCTCAGTTGGCAGCTAAAGAGGCTGGAATTCCTTTTATAATGACACTGGGTGTTCATTCTGAACAATATTTGCTGAATACCGGGAGAGGCAGAATGTCAATAGTCCAAAAAGATCATACACGGAGAGCTCCAACAAAAGACGAGATTTTTGCAATGGGGAATCTTGCCCTCGCGTATGGAGCAAAAGGGTTCATGTATTACATGATCCCGACTCGAGCCGGTACACCTCTTGATTCAGGGAAAGTGGTCTGGAATACATATGGGTTGTTTGATGAGGAAGGAAATCCATTCAACCTCGAGAATGGCTCGGGCTTAATTCAAAATCCATCCATGAAGCAGATACCGAATGAGCGGTTTTATTATGTCAAGGACTTTATCAAATCAACGAAGTTGATTGAAAAAACTCTTTTAAAATTAGACTGGCAAAGCACACGAAATTGGGCAAAGTATCCGAGTTCAGATGAATGGATAACTAATATCAGTTCCAGATATCCACCTTTTGGAGAGGACGATGATGCAAACAAAACATTTGTGGAAACAGGATTTTTCCTGGAAAAATCACCTCCTCCGGGCAAGATTGATAGTACAAAATATGTTTATCTTGTAAACAGAAGATGTAATCTCCAACCTGAGAATACACCCGATAATCTTGAAAATAATCCGGATACATCATATCGAAGTATCAGATTTTCGCTCAATTTCCCCAATTCTAAATGGAATAATTATACAGTTAAAGACTTAAAAACTGACTCCGTGTATTGCACCACGAAAACAGGCGTAGTGTCGATTTTCCTGGGTGCCGGTGAAGGAACCCTGCTTAAAATTGAGCCTACAATCCAGTCAGGTGGAACACTTGTTACAAACGATTCATTGGGATCAGGTATTTACACTGTGGATACAACACTCGTGGTTCCCGAAAATGTTAAGTTGAAAATTGAGGCAGGTGCCAAATTAACATTCAACAATTATGGTAAATTACTTGTTCTGGATGGCCAACTTGAGGTTAATGGAACCGAATCAAACAAAGTTGAGTTTGACTTTGTCTCAAAAAACTGGACTGCCACAAATGGTATATTTGCTTACAGGACTCCTCTGAAAATCAGTAATGCAATAATAAAAAATGCCAGTTGTGGAATTTATAGTCATGTCAGTCCCGGCGACACAATTGATGGGGTATTGATAGATAATACTCATTGTGGAATGAGTTTATATTACAGCTACAATTATGGTTCAGACAACACTGTAATTAAGAATTCATATTTTCAAAACAGTCAGTTGTGGGGAATAACAATGGTTGGATCAAAACCATTGATTTATAACAATTGGTTTACGAATATGACCGGCTATGGTATATCGGCAAATACAGAATCTGCTCCCATTCTTATGGATACAGTAGCAAAAGT